>Ga0315902_10002020_pt1 | contig 32223 bp, 46 predicted proteins | sample LakEriMetagenome_9_FD_203523 | JGI IMG/M metagenome (GOLD analysis project Ga0315902, IMG submission 203523) | Freshwater fungal communities from buoy surface, Lake Erie, Ohio, United States - Buoy 12 MA117 | ecosystem: Environmental > Aquatic > Freshwater > Lake > Lake biofilm | place: USA... | reverse complement strand
AGACCCGCATAGTTCTTGCGGAAAGACTTGCTTTGGTCTGCGCTGGGTTCTCCAGTCTCAGGGTTGTAGTGAACGCCGCCACGGGTATTGTAGGAGGTGCGTTTATACACATCTCCTGTCCGGGCTAAGAGTTCTGCCTCTTTATCCTCATCCTCGTCACGGCCTACGGTCACAAAGATAACGATATTGTTTGAATCAAGTTTGGCAAAATGTGCGATTTTAAAATCTCCGTTTGGTTAGTTAAGAGAATGTAACTGTCTCTGAAGTTGTTGTTGTAACGGTCACGGTGTAAATTTTAAAGCCACCAGATGTTGTGGAGGTCTGAGTTACACCACCTGAGAATGTAGCAGTACGGGCTTCTGGAATCTTGATGATGACTACGCCTGAACCACCGTTACCTCCGTTACGGGGTGAACCTTGTTGCGCACCGCCTCCACCACCTCCACCAGTATTTGCACTTCCAACACTTCCACTACCAGTAGAAGAGCCAGCGCCACCACCTGCCGTAGCAGTTCCACCCGTTCCACCAGATAGTGTTTGACCGCCTCCACCGCCACCACCGCCTCGTGCAACAGAATCAATACTACTTGTTAATCCTGTGCCGCCATTACCTCCGGTATAAGCAGTAGTTCCGTTCGAGCCTGCCGTATTAGCACCACCCCCACCACCCGCTGAATTGGCAACAGAGTTTCCACCCGCACGACCTTGATTAGCAGTTCCTGACGCGCCATTTCTACCATTAGAACCACCGCCGCCAGAACCACCGCTTGCTGGGCCGGGTGAATCGCTATCTCCACCTCCACCTCCAGTTGAGGTTATAGTAGAAAAAACAGAATTCGACCCGTTTGACCCTCTTGTACTTGCTGAAGTTGTACCATTACCACCGCCACCTACCGTAACGGTATAAGCAGTTCCAACACGCAACGACAAAGCAGTCTCAGCAGATGCACCACCGCCTGATGTTCCAGCAGAAGTTCTATAACCACCAGCGCCGCCACCGCCACCGGGGTCTGTACCACCACCTCCACCCCCTGCAATCACAAGATAGTCAACCGTAAAGTTAGGCGTAAATGTCACAGTCTCATTTGTCGTGTTGGTCGCAGTTACAGAGTACACATTAAATCCAGATACGGATGTCGATAGGCTAGATGTCACGCCGCTAGAAAATACTGCTCCCACATTGTCAGGCACTTTGATAATGACAACACCTGAGCCGCCTGCACCGCCACTTCCGCTATTAAAGACTCCTACTGCACCGCCACCACCACTACCTGTGTTAGCAGTTCCCGCACCTCCCGTAGTTCCGGCATTTCCACCGCCACCGGAGCCGCCTGTTCCAGCGGTTCCACCACCATTGAAAGTGTTATATCCACCACCTCCACCTCCAGCCCGAGTAACGGATGACCCTGTAATTGTGGATGCGACACCTGTGCCGCCATTTCCACCAACCCGTGTATTTACTCCATTAGCACCAGCCGCACCAGCACCGCCACCGCCACCTGCGGTATGTGATGCAGAGTCAGTTGAACCACCACCTGCATAACCTTGATTAGCAGTTCCAGAGCCTCCTGGTGTCGTGCCAAACATACCACCAGAGCCAGAGCCGCCAGCGGTTGCATTTCCAGCGCCACCACCGCTTGAGGTAATAGTGGAAAAAACGCTATTGTTTCCAGAAGTTCCATAACTACTGCTGCCACCGCTACCGCCAGCACCAACGGTTACCGTATAAGTCTGACCAAACACAATAGACGCTTTTGATTCAGCAGATGCGCCGCCGCCTGAAGTTCCTGCGCTAGTACGATAACCACCAGCACCACCGCCTGAACCACCGTCATATCCAGCGCCGCCGCCACCGCCCGCAATCACCAAGAAGTCAGCAGGTGCGCCAGCAAGGAAAGTAACAGTCTCGCTAGTCGTAGTTGTAGCCGTTACCGAATAGATGTTATAGCCAGCAACAGATGTGATAGTCGTGTAGGTGACATTAGATGAGAATGAGGCATAGTGTGTCGATGGGATTTTGATGATGACGATACCGGAGCCGCCAGCAGCGCCACTTCCTGTGTTATCTCCACCGCCACCGCCTCCACCTCCTGTGTTTGCGGTTCCAACGCTACCGTTAACTCCAAGAGCACCACCAGCCCCACCCCCACCGGAAGCAGTACCACCAGACGCAGCACTCCCACCGCCGCCACCGCCACCACGGGTTACGATAGAACCAGAGATACTGGATGCAGTACCAGCACCGCCAGTACCGCCATTTCCTCCAGCTTCCCCATCAGCACCGACCCCACCAGCGCCACCACCTCCACCACCTGCTTGTGAATTATTAGCAGCACCGCCGTTATTACCTTGGCTTGGTGATGTAGAAGGTGTATTACCAGCACCAAAAGTTCCGACTAAACCCGAACCCTGAGCACCGCCACCGCCAGAGCCGCCAGCAACACCATCACGATTTAATTGTGAACCGCCACCTCCACCGCCAGCAGAAGTAGTGCTGGAAAAAACTGAATTGGAGCCAGTAGTTCCTTTTGTGCTTGCATCTGTTGAGCCTGCGCCACCAGCGCCAACGGTTACTGTAAATGCAGTTCCAACGGCAAGTGATTGAGAAGTAAACTCTCTATAGCCACCAGCGCCGCCACCGCCTGCTTTTATTCGCCCACCACCCCCACCACCCGCTACAACTAAGTAGTCAGCGGTTATGGTCGGTGCGCCCTGCCCAGCAAGAAGAATCTGAAAGATTCCGGTCACGATACGTTTCCTGTAACAACACAAACAGTTCCAGAGATAAACAGAATTGTCGCAACGCCACGGGTTGCTAGTGTCATTGTGTCCTTATCGGTATTGGTTCCAGCGATATATGCTGTGGTGATAGAGCAAGTAATAGTAATGTTTCCAGAAGTATTGTTAAAAATACTTATAACATCTCCTGCCGCAAATGTGCTATTTGGAATTGTTATAGAACCGCTGGTCCCAACACCTACAAATTCACCAATATCAGTCGTGGCTAATGTATAAGATGTTGTCTTATCTGAGCCTGACTGCGGGACATTGCGGTAGCCAAGTGTAGAGGCATCTGGAGGGAGGGCATAAGTATTTGTTCCGGCAATTGCAGGGGCATTTAATGTTGCGGCCCCAGATGTCGAGCCGGCCAGCTTGAGGTTGCCAGAATTAAATGTCTGAGCTGCTGTGAATGTCTGGACTACATCAGTCTTTGCTGTGTCTGCGTCATAGGCTTGTACAGAGCCGCCGATATTGGAAGCCATCAATACGCTGCTGCCTTCAACAGCGATCACGCCGGCAGACGCGCGGGTAACCGTTGTGTCAGACGCATTGCCGATGTTGACTGCCGTAAACTGCGGGCTGTCGCCTGTGCCAAGGCCGAGGTTAGTACGCGATGTAGCGGTACTCGCCACATCAGAAAGATTGTTGGCAGCAGACAGTAGGCCAGCGGCAGACACATAGGCGGCCACCCAGGCCGACCCGGTGTAGACCTTCATAATGCCGGCGGTTGAATTGAAGTACAGAGCTCCAGCTACAAGCGGATTGCCGTCATTGTCTACCGTCGGGTCGCTAGTCTTGGTGCCGAGATAGCGGTCGTCAAAAGAATCGAACGCAGCCAGCGTGGAATCCCGTGCGCTCTCAGCTGCTGTCTGTGCGCTCTGAGCTGCGGTTGCGCTGCTTGACGCATTGCTCGCGCTGGTCGAGGCGTTGCTTGCGCTTGTGCTTGCGTTTGAGGCAGACGTAGCTGCGGCATCAGCATGGTATTTGGCGGAGTAATTGGTGCCGTCCACCGTTCCGCTAGTCTTGATTGCCCACTCTTTTGCTGCCCCGCGGCTGGCCGTATCTGTAACCCCTGTGCCGCCGACAGACCAAGCCTTAGCCGAGTAATCCGTAGATGCCACCTGGCCGTTGGTCTTGCTGGCCCACTCTTCTGCTAGGTCTGCGCTTGCGTCTGCCGCGGCTGCGTCAACAACCAATGCCCACTTAGCGGAATCCGCGTTAGTCGTAATCGGCAGGGAGCCGCTAGACGTATGCGCCACCACACAGATGTAGACGTTTGAGTTTGTGGTGTCCTTGATCAGGTCACGCTTGGCATAAGATGTGCCAGCCGCCCAGTTGCCACGCCAATCACCGATCTGCTCGCCGGTTGTCGGGTTGCCGCTAGAATCAAATGCAAGGGTCTTGTTGGCCCGTACAGTCGCCCGCGGAAGCGTCATGTCAATTGTGGTCGGGTCAGTCTGCGGAGCCTTCAGGGCGCGGCCAACGGCTTCAGCGTTTTGCTGGGCAAAGATGGTTAAGCTGTCGAGCTCATCATTCAGACTGGTCGCAAACAGATCCCCGCCGGTTGTGAAGTCAGTAGTACGCTGGATCGCACGGTCACCCACAATCGCAATCTGGGTGGCACCAGTCGGCGTGGCAGTCAGGGTGACATAGCCAGTACCGTTGGTGTTAATTGTTACCGTGTAGTCCGTCGTCAGGGTCAGCAGGGTGTCATCCCGGTAAACCGAGATATCGGTATTGGCCAGGATCTCAAAGTTAAATGAGTACGGCCCGGTGCCTGATGCGGTTAGCACCACACGGCGGCTGACGTTAGAAATAGGTACTGACATGACTTGTCCTTTCAGTCGGAAATCTAATGGTTATCGCCGATATCTACCAATATCTTTTTGCTGGTCTTCAATATCTTTGATGGCCATGGCAAGGTTTGGGTCTTCAAGAATCAAGCGCTCTCTGGCCACCGAGTAGGCATCAGATATCTCTTTGGAGATAAGGGTTTGGACGGCGGCCATATCCCGAGCCGCTAGGCGTTTAATGTCCGGGCTCTTACCAAGGTCATCGACTCGTTTAGCTAGTCTGCCGTCATCAGTTGCAATCTCAATTAGCCGGTTATATTGCGGTGCGGAAAGTTCCACGCCTTTGATCTTCCGGTCTGGCCTGTACTGCGGGACGCCGTATTCAATCAGGGTGGCGTAAGACGGAACGAAGCTGCCGTCTGCGCGCTTAAACGGGTTGAATAGCTCGTAGAAATTGCCCTTACCGTTTTTCTTTACCTCGCCTGTCAGCGGGTCTAGAAGCGGAGGCAGGCTGTCTGATAGTCCTGGGGTGCGACTCTTGATGTAACCGACTGCCTCCCAGAATCCTTTGCCTACGCCGGCCAGAGGATCGACTTCTTCTGGCGACAGAGAAACCATGACGTTGCTACGCTCAGGGTTTACATACCGTTCAACCGCGGCCACCAAGGATGAGTGCGTGCCAGTCACCGGAACCGCGCCGGCGGCAAAGGACGTCACTTGCTTGCTGACCCGGCTCATCACGTTATACAAAAATGTCGGGGCGTCTTTTGACCCTGCGCTAAAGACCTTCTGGATCTCGCCAAAACCCTGGAGCATTGGCTGATCGGACAAGTACTGGTAAATACCTAGCGTTCCGCCCATCATCAGTTTTCCCATGTCGGCCTCGCCAGCCGTGGTCATAGAGTATTCGCCAGCGGTCGCTCCGATGGATAGCAGCGTCCCCAGCGGCTCCAAACCGGCATAGGATATGTAGACCTTATCCGGCCCAACGGAAACGGTTGTAATGCCCTTAAAGCGCTCAATCTCTTCTGGGCTGATGTCGGACTTATTGAATACAAATGAGAATTCTTGCCACCCGGTAGACTTAAGTCCTTCGCGGTCTTCCATCCGAAATGGTCCGTAGCCAGTCACCTTGCCTTCCAAGGCAGATGTACCGACTGCGGTAATAATCCCGCCGCCAAGGGTTACCCGAGCCATGGCCATATCCCGGCGGATACCGCCTGCGTTATAGTCAGCCCAAAAGCGCGGGCTGGCAAAGTTTAATCCAGGCGTGCGGCTCATGGCTTCCAAGGCGATATTGGTCGGCGTGCGCACAAACGGCACGAACATTTTGAGCAACGGGTTTTGCAGGGTCTTCTGGATTCCTTGCAGGCTGGGTTCAAGCTCGCGGGTAAATGTAGTGGTACGCGCTACACCCTTGGCCGCGGCTTCAATGTCTGCCGGAGTATTAACCAGCACTTGTTCCATAAATGCCGATGCCTGCTTGGCGGCGTCTTCTGGCAGGACCCCGGCTTCCACTAGGCGCTTGTACTCAGCATTGCCGGCGCGGGTGGCCAGAGCATTAAGTTCCATGCGATATGACATGGCCTTGAAAAACTCGTCCTCAGCCATCAGCGCACGGCCTGGCAGCTCAACAAATTTGCCGTAGTAGCGTATGGCGCCACTAACAGCCTTGCCTGTCTCGGAGTCGCCAAAGTTAATATCAAACGGGTCTGCCTTGCCGCGGACAGTCTCAATCTTGGTAAACGGATCTGTTGCCTCATTTTTCTTAAACGCAGTCCAAGCAATCTCAGCTCCCTCGCGGATACCCTGGATCATGCCGAGAGCTTGGGCATACACCTCATTGGACTGGATGGCATCCTCGCCACCGAATACGGCATTGCGAACCTTGCCAAAGGCTGCGCCGACCATGCGCTCAGGGATCTGATACGCACCGAAAAACATATTGCCGGCGATATTCTTGGCGTGCGAGATCGGGCTAGACAGCAGACCATTGATCCAGCTCGTCATCGTGATATCTAGGAACCGGCTAGACCAGCCTTTGATGTCATTGGTATACCCACGCTCTGCCATATCTGCGCGAGCTGCACGGGTATCCAAAGCGGTGTAGCGTCTAGCCACGTCAAATGCGTTGTCAATGCCGCCGGCTTCGGTAAGGATGGCGTCCAACATGGCGCCACGCTCTGCGGTCGCGGTCCGAGCTTGGGAGAAAATACCAAGCGTGCGGGCAATATCAGCCTGCCTACCTTTGGCAGCCTTAAGCAATGCGCCTTCCAAGGCCAATGCCTGTTGGAATTCAACGGCCAGCTCAGATGTCAGATTGCCGGACAGTTTGGCTTGCTTAACCTTCTCGCCCAAGTCAAATGCGCGTCTGCCGGCATCCGTGATGGCCAGCAACATCTTGTAAGCCTGGCCAGCGTTAGCCTCGGTCACCGCATTGGGGTTGATAATCCGAGCCAGGAAAGCCTCGTCATAACCCTCTTCGGATGCCTTAGTCGCAATGTCTTTATATGACACCCGTTCTAGCTTGTCTGCACCGTAAACTCGGGCAGTCGCGTCAATAAATTGCTTAAGACCGTTCTCGTCTTTAATCTGGTCTAGGTTAAACGCAGTCTCCGGAGGCTTGCCTACTATCGGCACCTCTGGCGGCACATTAGCCATCTGCTGCTCAACCTTTTGCACTACCTCTTGCGGCGCATCAGGAATAACTTGATACGGTCCTACGGTCCCTTCTGGGGCTTTTGGAGCTTTCTTGGCAGGCTTTTTAATTGCGCCCTTAACCAAACCAAGCGGCAAGCCAGCCACATTGACCGGCTCAAATGCTGGCTCATCTACGGTGTACTCAATCGGAGATGGCAATGACTCTGAGGGCTGAGTATTTTGGATATCAACCACATCCTTTTGGACGGCACTTAATTCGTCCAGCCGTTGATCAAGCGGTTGCATTGCCATTATTTAGATTCCTCGTCCTGTGTTGCCGCAGCGCCAACTGGAGCAGCTACTGCGCCACGCAAAATGTTGGGGTCTTTAGGATCAAACGTACCGCGATTGCCAATTGCCGACTTAATTTGTTTGGGGTCAAATACTCGCAAACCATACCCAAGCATAGGGTCATCGCGGTAATCAATAGCATCGTAGCCATCTTCTTTAAGCCACTTTAAAAGAGTTTTGGGTGGTATATCAAACGCCGCAAAATCACTTTCGTCCGGAATATCAAATCCCTTTTCATACGCTTTTGCCAAAGCCCAATCTTCAAGTTCTGGGTATTTAATTGGTTTTTTTGCAACAACATAAATTGGCATTACGTTTGCCCCATCACCCTTTTCCGAGTAAGAGCTTGCAAGACTAATGTCGTCAGTTACGGATATCCCGGGAACGTGATCGTCTGGAGTTTGGCTAGCTTTAAATTTAGAGAAATTTTTTGTTGTTCCGTGATACATGACTAAAGGTTTTCCTTCGTCATCAATAATCCTAGAATTACCAAACCAATTTTTAAAGTTTTTTGTTCTTTCGGCTGGCGCAATATCAACTTCCAAATCAGGGGCAAGTTTAATTGAGCCTCTTGGAGGAGTTTGCAAAACCTCTTTTACCTTGCCCGCTACTTTCTTAGCGCCCTTCACATATCCACCTGGCGCGGCAAACTCGCCAACAGTCTCGGCAGGCGACTCGCCCGTACCGGCTTTAAGCCCGGCCTCATCTAAAAACTTTTTGATGTCTTCGGTTGTCGGCAGGCCAGTCTTAGACTTAAGCCCTGCCACAAACGCATCCAGATCACCACCAGACCTACCGAGCTCATACACTCCGCGGGCAAGGGCAATCAGGTCGCCAGGCAATCCGACAAAGCCCTGAGCTGCGCCTTTTGCCGCAGCGCCCACAGTCTCAGCCACGGCGCCCATGGCAGGCTCTAAGCTGACGCCAGTCGGGTAAGGTTTGCCTGTGCGCGGGTTGACCGCCTGCTGGGTGGGCTCAGGCGCAATCCGCAGATCAGCGGCTAACGCATCCAGAAAAGCGTTTTCTAGCGTGTTCATTGGTTTGCCTTAATTGAGTCGATCAGACGCAAGATCCGCTTACGGGCATCTGCGTTGCTAACGCCGGCACGCTTAAGCGACTCGTCTGTGTAATCTTCTTTATATTGCAAGCCTTCTGTCTCAAGCCGTTTTTTAAGCGAGGCTCTGTCATCAGCCAGTTTCTTAAGGTCTTCCTGTTGCTGGCGTGCGCCCACCAAAGCCTGAGCTCTGCCAAAGGCGTCAAACGGTTTGCCCTGTGCGCGGGCTTCTTGCTCTTCGGCAAGCAATTGATTTGTGACCTCTGCCTTGCGCACATTGCCTGCACGAGTTGACGGATCGTTTGGATTTGGAACAAAGGCATTGATGATAAATTCCTTGGCTCTGGCAATGTCTGGCCGATCGGTTTTGTCGATCAGATTAAATAGTTCATTGCGCTGCTTGAGCGAAATGCGGCCGGCAGTAAATAAGTTGTCGGCTTCTTCAAGACCCATGGTCCCTCGCCTAGCCTTAAGTTCCAGCGCACCAAAATAATTGTCCGGAGCGCCAGGAATGTTGCCTTCCCTAATCTGACGCAATTCTTCCCGGCCAGGAATATACCCGCGGTCAGCCATGCGCTTTAACAGCTCATCGCCGCCAATGGTGCCTTTGTAAAACAAATTGTAGTCGGAGTAATTTTCTGCACGGCTGCGCTCAACGGACAGCTTGTTATCGCGGTCAATGACTTGCAAGTCGTCGGCTTGGCGCTTTAGCATGGACTGGATTACCGTATCCTTCTGCCCTTCGTCTAGCTGCGCCCATAACGGCGAGTATTTGCCGGCATCGCCTGATCGCAATTTTGCGATAGCGTCAGACGGTCTGACGGCAAAGTCTGGGGTGACAAAATAATTTGTCATTGAGGAATTGCGCGCTGCAATACGAGCCTTTTCAAAGTCTTCCATTCTGGCTGGAAGAGTTGACGGATTTTGTGAGGCCAGCGAAAAGGCAATGTTGCGCGCACCGGCTTCGTACTGAGCCATCAGCGTTGGGTCTGTCTCTGCCGAGTACATGGTTTCCATGTTGCGGCGCAAGGTGCTGATAGTTTCGTTGGTCTTAGTGTCTACTTGCGATCCGTAAGCCTTGACCAAAATGTCTGAGCTCTTTTTAAGTAGCACATTGCCGCCGTTAGAGATCGACCGCATCAGGCCATTAGCCTGCTCTGGGTCAATCTGAGCCAGGCCGCGGGCCATGCCCTGCAATGACTTCACCCGGTTTTGGATGTCATCAAAATTTGATAGCTGGCCAGTCTCGACCTGAATGTCTAGCTTATTAAGTTCTTTCTGAACCTCGGCTTCCAAGTCCGCCCTGAGCTGGATGCCAAGGATGCGGTTTTCTTCCTTGCGACGCTTCTCCACTTCGCCAAAGGCAAACTGGGAAATGCGCTCTAGGTTTTCAGAAATAGACTGAGATGCCCTAGTCTGCTCTTTAATGTTGGCAAAGTCTAAGCGCGGCACATCTGCCGAGATAATTCCTGCTTCTTGGAATGTAGGTAGGCGTGCCATGTTTATCAACCGCTATAAATTGAACTGTCTTTGACTGGGGCTGGCTCTTGCGTGCCAGGCGCGCCTTTGCTTGCCGATGCCGCGGCCATGCCAAGTTTTGACACGGCACTAAATATGCCTTGCTGGTATGCAGTTTTTCCGGCTTGCTCGTATAGGGTTGATTGCAGTTGCCCGCCGCGCAAAGCCGCATCTGCGTCTGCCAGCAGGATTGAGTACTCACGGCCAGCTCTAGTCTCATTGGCAGCTCGCACAATGTCAGGAGACCCGCTAAACGGATCTACGCCACCGGCATAAGCCCGGGCGGCTAGAGCTGCGTTTGTGGTGCGCAGTCGGCGCAAGAGGTCGTTAGAACGCTGTTCGTATTGAATCGCCCTGCGCTCGCCCTCAACCGTGGCTTGCTTGGCTTGTAGATTATATTGGGCCCTTTGCGAGACACCGGCTTGGTAGGAACCGTATGCGCTTACAAGTGCCGCTGCTACTGCTACTGCTTGCATATTATGTCCCCTGGTGTACTGACACTTTGTATTCCATGCCAAGCAGGATCAGCTTTAATGGCTCATCTTGCTCGATGGTAATCTTGCCGTCTTGGGTATAGCCAAGAATCCCGTGCAGGGTCTTGGTGCCAGTAAACGGTTCTATTGGGTCATCCAAGACGCTGGCGCCAAACGCTCTAAACGGGATCAGGATATTGTTGATCTTCATGTACTGCGTATCCTTGACCAGCGCGTTTACTTCCACAATCCGCTTGCGGAATCCAAGTCTTGAGCCAGAGGAGATCTTGAGCTCTACCGGCATGGTTACCATTTTGACGTTGTAGTTTAGGCCGACCTGATAGCTGCTGACAGCCGACCGCGGGAATGTCACCGTGCCGCCACCCGGTACAGTCTGGTTGGGTTGCAATGCGCCATCCAGAATCACCTCTACCGACTTGGCCACCAGATGCGACATGGACACAGATGCGCCGGCGGCGCCGGCTTTGCAACAGTCGGTCTGCACGTCATTATCAAAAATCTCAATGTAGTATTGAGTCGTACTGTTTACCGTGCGTTTGACCACACTATAAATTGTAGTGATGTCTACACCGACATCCACATATTCGCCATCGGTAGACCACTCAGACGGGGCGATTACATTCTGCGCACGCAAAAGAGAGAACACGGCCATGGTGCCGTCTGTGCTATTGGTGATCAGCAGTAGGTCGTTTTCGTCGGTTGCTACTGACCGGCGAAGCGCCATTCGTGTTGGCCCTTTTAGCAGATGGCCGGCCAGTAGCGAAATCTTGCTTGAGATATAAGTAGCTTGGGCGTCGGTAAAGACAAACTCATTAAGCGACTTACCCTGGCGCTGGATAAAAAGCGTGCCGGACTCAAGCTGCTGAACTCGGATGCCTTCTTGCGAGCCATTGCGGGTCACCGCCTTCATAAAGAAGTTAGTCGGCGTGATTGGCTCAAGACCTTCCTGCGGGCAATAGAACTCACCGCCCGTAGTAAAGATCTGCAAGTCGCGTCCAGACGTCATGTCCGTAATCGCGTTAAATGTGTTGGTGTCTAGCGTGGCCTCGACCGCATCGTCATCAAGACCTTCGGTCGCCTCAAAGTCAAAAAACAATCCGACCTTGGAGCCCCATACGGTAGACGGCCTAGACTTAGAACCGCCAAAGTAAAGCCTGCCCTCATGGAATGTCACCGACCGCGGCCACCCTTTGCCAGCAGACCATACTGCCTCGTAGCCCGTCTCTAGTTCCCAGCTGCCGTTGGCAATTGCGCTGGTATTAAAAAACGGAAACTCAGTAATAGCCTGCACCACGGTAGAACTGGTAAACGCCACAATTTTAGCTCTGCCCTGCGGAGTAGCGTTGATGTATTGCCCAACAGACGCGGCGCTAAATGGCGTGCCGGTTGAGGCTGTCAGCGTCACCTTTCCGGATACGGCCGACGGTGTAAGCGTGCCGGCTGGGTTGCTGGCTGCCAGGGTAAATGCGTACTTTGGAATCGAATCAAAGGTTAGAGCCGATGCCGTCCAGTCAGCGTCAGTTGCGCCACGCACCAGTTTTACTGGATTGATGTCAGGATGGCAGACAATCAAGGTGTCAGCGGATTGCGTCCAGGTAATCCGGCTAAGTCTGGCTCCGGTCAGTCCGACTGAGCTGGTGCTCAGGTAATCCAACGTGCCGCCATTAAGATCAAGTATTTGCGCACCGCTTTTGAACACATACATCCGGTTGTGCGTAAAACACAGCATATAGCTGTCGGATGTTGAGAACTCAAACGGCACCAGACGCACGCCATTTGCCACCGAGTCTGCCCCTGCATTTGGTAAATCAACAACAAACTTGGAACCCGGTCTGCGGCGAGCGCCACCTTGAGGCTGGATCACCACATTTGTAGCTTCTTCTAGGGCGTTGCTGTAAGCCTGTAAATCCACCCTGGCCCGCAAAAGCGGATCAAGCTCACCCGTGGAGAAGTTAGTTTGAACGGTTACAAACCGAGCCATCAGTACCTCACAGCCACAAGCGCAAAGTCTTCAATGACATAGTTTGGCTGGCCTTGTCCGTCCATGTTCATGGCAATCCTGGTATATCCGCCGCGGCCATTCTGATCTGGCGAGCCAACGGCCACGCCTTGCCAGTACTGAGCCTTTTCTGTCTGGTCGGTAATTGGCAGGGCCAGGTGCCAAGCCATCATGTACTTCATAAGTTGCACAAAGTAGACCGGCATTTCGTACTCTTGGACGTCATACGGATAGTCCACATAAATGCTGGTCTCATCGGTCAGCAATTGGTCGCCAAATATACGGTAGTTGCGTATGGTGGGTGATCCCACGGTCGCGCTGGTTAAGACCATCCTAGGCGGTCCTATGCGGTCTCCGGGTAGTTGATATGCGTATTTGTATTCCGTGGTCGGAGCGGTCAATAGCTGGGACAGCGCAATCTTCTTATAGACAAATGTCCAAGGGTAAATGAGAAGCGTTTGCTTCTTGATATCCTGATAAAGAGAATCGGCTACATTGGCCTCATCCGTACCCTCGGTAAACGAAGATATCGGCTTGGCCCCAAGCATCTGGAGAGCGTCCGAGCAGATTGATAGTGCGGTATCACCGGCTGCCATTTTTGGTCCCCAAGACGGTTAATTGCGAGATATCGCTATTTGTAATGGTTAGTTGCCAAAAAGGGAAGTGCTGTGTTAGTACTTCGGTCCACCATTCCAGAGGTTTTACAATCAGATGGGCGTTTCTGCCATCGGCCAAAGTCTTGGATGCCGGCCTAGTTGAGATCACCAGATAGACCGCCCGGCCAGCCAGATTGCGTATATCAATGAGCACATTTGTTAGCAGATCCGGCTCGATATGTTCCAAGACATCGCAACAAGCCACCATATCAAAAGTGCCGGTTGGCCTTACTGAGAACTCAGGCACGCACGGGTCGTAAGAATGGGCGGGCAAATGTCGTGCCATTTCGCCTTTGCCGCATCCATAGTCCAAAAGGGTGACCGATCCCGTCTGGTCCATCAGTTCCTTAATCTTGGCGTATAACGCCTCCCGTCGGCGGGAGCCATACTTTGGGTTTTCATGCAGCTTAGTGTTTAGCTGGCGGTATTCTTCGGTTATTAGCATGGCCCACCCAGTATTTTTTGCGTTGCACCAGACATGGATACTATCCCGTCGGTCAGCCCTTCCTCGTGGTGGCGTTTCAGGATATTAAGCCAGTGGTCTACTTGGTTGGGTTTGGCATAGCCGGCGTGTTGGCTATATCCGTTGGGATACCCATTGGCATAGGTCAGATCGTCAGCGGACAGTCCTATGCCGGCCATAATCACCTCGTCAAAGCCCATGCCGTGCCGAGCCCATAGCGCGCCCGCTACACCGCTGGAACCTACGGCAAAGGGTAGACTAGGCCATAAGTAGTCTATCGCCTCAAAAGCCTCCTTAGAGTGCGGCAGATACCAAACCGTGCCTCTGGGCGTCTGGTAGTTTCTTGGCCTAGCGTGGACGTATATTTTGCGGCCGGCGGCCTGTTTGATTTTGAGCGTCATTTCCCCATGCTGGGTCCAAACGTGCTCAATCTCGGGGATCAGACTGGCGGCGTATTTGACTCCGAGGACCGTAGAGTCCGGTCTAAGCCTACGCGCTTCGTACAGATCCTCAAAAAGAGAAGGGGCCGCACCACAGATAATGGCGCAGCCCCTATGCTTGGTAGGGTAAACCCTGTCCAATTAGTCGCTGTCAGTACCGCCCAGAGCTGTCAGGTTGGTGATGTCCACCACCCCACCAGAGTTGGAGGTCACGACTGCCAAGCCAAAGCTGGGAGTCGAGTCTGCATCAGCGTGAATGTACATCAGGTCGCCGACCTTCAGAATTGAGGAAGCGCTGTCAAAGTAGCCCGAACCGTCAATGTCGATTGCCAGGTCATTAGACTTGTAAGTCCAGATCTGGGGCGCATTGCCGGCCTTTGAGCCAGCTACGAGCATTAAGCCATCTACTGAGTATGCCATTTGTCAATCTCCTTAAGCGTCAGTCGTTTGGATTTCGACAATACCTTCGGCGTCGATCGTAATTGCACCGGCCGAGAATACAGCGTTGACCAGCCAGCTGGTCTTCTCGGGGATGTAATTGATCTCGGTGCGGGGGGCAATGCCCTCTGCGTAGCCGATGGCGTCGCGGTGGAAGGCCCACAGTTTGCGCTCGCTTGATGCGATGGGCAGGCCACCCTCTTCACGGTCACCAATGGTATGGAAGGTGAAGCCCAAGAACGTATTGAGCTCACCCGAAACCAGGGCGCGGACCGTGTTGAAATCAGCCGAAGTAACGGCAGTCTCAGCCAGAAGGCTGGACAAGCTGTTAGCGTGGATGATCATGTGACGGTTATCCATCGGGACGTTGTTCTTGTCCAGAGCTTTTTTGGCGGCGCGCAGCTTGGCCACGTTTAAGCCGGTATCGGTACCACCTTCGTCCTCGGTCACGATCAATGACGTGCTGGAAGCAGCCAGGGCGTTGAGGATGAGCTGGTCTTGACGACGGCCGATAGCGTTGGCAACAACCTTAACGAGCTCAGAACGCTCATCAAAATTGACCTTAGCCTGGGAGAAGATGTCGCTGTACTCAGCGGCGTTCCAGTCGGAAAGCGTGCAAGTAACATTCGAGAATCCGACGTTCATGGGGGTAACGTCCGACTGGGGAACCCGAGCCGTAGCAATACCCTTACCCACTTTGGGAAATTTAACAGTTGAGCCTTCAACACCCCGACGCTGACGAACGGCAGGAACCAGTTGTGCAACACCCTGGTAAGCCTGTTTAACCTCAGCATCAAAGAGCGTTACAAAGGCGTTTGACAACGAAATAGCCATTTGAATCTCCTTGAAAGTTAAAAAGTTTCGTCGCTTCGGTTAGCCGCTAATGCGGGCCTACTGCTTGCGCCTTACGGACGCCAGTCGCCTGATCCCAGGTGGACAAGGGCCGAGATATCGGTATGCCTTACCGAGATTTGTAATGGTTTTGATTCTCATTTGCAAGAGGTTAAAAAAAACCCCCGACCAAGAGGATTGGCCAGGGGTGTTCAAGCCACGAAGGAGCGTGGAGGAGGAGAACTTAACCGAAATGTTGCGAGAACATCTTTTCGACCTTGGCCCGGTAAGCCGCGTCGGTTTGGTACTTTGGATCGCCGACCATGGCAAAGAGTTCATCTTTGGACATGGCGCCGTCTACCGGGGCTGACTGGGTAGGTATTTTAATGTTTTCGTAGGACTCGCGCAGTTTGAGCATCATCCGTAAGCCCTTGGCCGAGCCGGCGGCGTACTTAAATTCCTCAAAGTCGTCCTTTGAGAAGATACCCTTACGGACTAACCCTGATGCCCAGTCGGTTGCTGACTTGATCATGGCGTCAGCATTTGGGCCCAAGGCCCGCTTTTCCTGCTCGACCGTCATCCTAGTCTGCTCTTGCTGGTCGCCGGCCATGGCCATGTAATCGCCGACCAGTTTGTCCAGGGCTGACTGGCTTACGCCGTACTCCTGCGCCCAACCCAAGACCGTAGTCCGTAGCGGGTCGTCTTCTGGCGTGTCACCAAAGGCACTTGTATCGTACTTGCCATCTGCCGGCGCCTTGTGTTTGCCCTGGCTGATCTGTTTGCGCAGATCCATCCACGACTTAGCGATTCCCTCCAGATCTGGGGACGAGTCGTCCTTTTTCCAGAAGTTTTCTGGCCACCAGTCGGGACGCTCTAACGGCTCGTCGTCATCCTCCTTAGGTGCCAGATGTTCCATCTGACTGCTAGTTGTATCTTCCCGCTGGCCTTCCTCGGCTATTGTTGCACCGTCGAGTAGGCCAGGTTCTTGGCTTTCGCCTTGAGCGCTGGGCTCTTGTGCTTGGGTTTCCATTACGGGTTCCTTGCTTTGATTAGCCGCATCATAAGATCCCGAATCACGCTGTTTTGACCTTCACGGTAATAGGCGTAGCTCGCATCAGAGCCCGGCACGGCAACGGGCTGATCTAGGTAAGCTGAGTCCAGCCACTTCAAAAGTTTCTGGCCTTCTTCTGAGCCAAGGACACGAAGGCAGAGCTTATTCAAGTCATCTGCCTTGGTCATGGCGTCGCGGTTATCTAACTGTACTGCCTCCAGGTCATCCCATCCTCCTGCCATTAGGCGGCACCCCCGACTACCTGGGCGGCCATTTCAGGATTAGCCTCAGCTAACTGGGTGGCCATCTGGGCGGCTTCCTGCTTCATAAGGTCACGCTCTTCCGGGCTAGTCCGTAGGCGCTGCGGGATTCCCAGCTTCTCAGCAATGTAATCCAACATCTCGCCAGTCTTGACTGCCATCTGGCCTTCCGGCCCAGCCTGAGCTGCGATCTGAGCGTATTGCAGGATGTTGTTGACCTCTTCCATGCTCTGAGCCATGGCAAGCGGAGCCACGGCCGAGACACGGACCTCAAGACCGTTGACGCGCAAAGGCAGATCAATCAATCCGCGGTCGTCCATGACTTGCAGGATCTTGGATACCAGCGGAATCATGGTCTCGTTAATCAGGCGACCAAACGCAGAACCTAAATTCTGCGCAAGTTCCTTCATGCGTTCAACGACCTCTGTCGCAGAGCGCGCAGACATATTGTCTGGAGGGAGGCTTTCGTCGAGTAGAATCCGTTTGATATTCTGCCGTAGATCGTTGATGACGATTTGCGATACGTTGAAATCACCAGAACGCGGCAGAGCTCGGAGCGATTCACCCTGCGGGCCCCCGTTGCGAGCGACCGGAATAATCGCTCCCGGGACAATTTTGATCGTGTTGGGATTGAGTACCCCGTCGTCCGCCGCTGTGTAGACACCAGCAATAGCAAGGCTGGCGTTTTTAAGTAGTAGCTCAAGGGTCTTGTTAAGCGTCTTGACATCAGGAAGCGCGGTAATAAGCGGCCCTCGTCCATAGATTTCTCCTGCTACTTTCATGTAGCGCGACACCACCCAAGGACTGATCTTCATTTTGCGAAAGACAATCTCGGTCTTGGATTCCTTGTGGATCACATAGTACGAATAGTCGCCACGCTTATTGTCAAAAATCGTAGCTTCGATGAGCTCGACGTCCTCGGTCGGCTTATCCTTGACTAGGCGAGCCAGCGTGCCTTCGATGTTGGCGTCCGGCCATTGGCGCTGTACGGCCTCAGCCTTAATCCGCATCCGGCGATAGACGTTATCCACCTGGCCATTGGCGCCTTCCTCAAACGCCACCAAGTACTGCGGCACCGGGATAAAGTTAATCGGGTTTAGGTCATCGCCAGGCTGAACCATCATGACGGCCGTTCCGACAGACAAGTCCAGCAGGAACTCGCCCATAGCGATGTCAAAGTTTGACTGCTTTAGCGTGGCAAAAAGCTTTTCGTTATAAACGTCCAGAGCTGCCTGAGCCTCGGCTTTGCGGTCATCAGGAATGTCCGGACCCGGCTCTAGGCGGCACCACTTGCGCTGCGGCGGAAAGATTCCGGATTGCAGGCGATTGGCAAAACGCTGGACAGAATTGATTGCGGTCGAGTCAAAGACCCGATTCATTTTCTTGGCGCCGCCTACCTTGCCTTCCCAGTAGCCGTCGTACAGATTTCGTTGCGGGAGCGCAAACTCATAGGCGTCTTCGTACAGATCACGGAAGTCATCTTTCTTCCGCAATGCAAGGTCATGCCGCTTGAGGACGTCCTCAGCCTTTAGTCTTTCTGCCATTGCTAGTCCTTTTTGTGCTTTGCTGCAAAGGAGCGCGCCGCTTCTTTGCTACCGAAACCCCAGGCTTTGAGGGCGAGTTTGAGGCGGGTGGGTCTTCCTTTTTCGTCCGTGAGCGGCCCAGCCATGCCGCCAAACCGCGCAGCAAAGCTAACACGCCGCGGGTTCGTTCCAGACTTAACTGGCTCCCTAAGATTGCCGCCTTCCTTGCTTTCGAAGTGCCGTCTGCCCGCTTCATTTAATCCCCCTTCCGGGTTTTGATATTTTTTCTGAACCATTATTCGTACCAATCCAAAACTAGCTCTGCTTCTTGCGACTGTGAATTTACGTTAGTTAATCTAAAAAGATAGGTGGTCAGAGGCTTTAGAACAAACTCAGCCGTAAATCCCTCGCCGCCAGTACCGGTACCGCCCTGTCCACTGGCAACAAACTCCCCAAAGATTTCCGTTCCAAGAGAAGTTACGGTTGGAGTATGTACTGCTGCGGCAACGCTGGTTGTTGTGATCGCCCTGTTGCGGCGTTGAATCGTCATTGACGTGCCGCCAGACGTGGTCGGATCTTCATAGATATAAAACTCTGACGAGCCGCCACTTTGGTAAGTAAACACGCAATGAGGAGCATATCCGGCAGGCCAAGCAAGAGCTATATCTAAATTGCCGTTGACCGCCAAAGGAGAGCTTTTGGTAAACGTCTTGTAAACGTAAAATGCTCTGCCCTCATGCAGGCGCAAATGGTTTACGTCGATCATTGGAAACGGCTTGTCTGACGATGTCAGAAAGCTGTTGCCATCCTTGTCAACGTAAGCCGGGGTTACAAACCTAGACTTAGTGGTGAACGACTCCTGCTGAACCTGTATCGCCATTATTTCTTAGGACGCATGGCAGTTTTTGCTGCCTTCTTAAACGCTTCCTCGGTTGGCGCACCTTTGGAACCAGGCTTACGCATCTTCTCGCCTGAGCCCTCTTTTATACGCTCACGCTTTTCATGGATGTTGGCATAGAGTCCGGGCTTCACTTGTACCCTCCTGCCTTACGGCCTTGGGACATAGCGATTGCTACGGCTTGCTCGCGGCTTTTGACAACCGGGCCACCCTTGCCGGAGTGCAGGGTTCCAGACTTGTACTCGCGCATCACCTTTTCAACCTTCTTTTGCATCTTGTCTTTATTGGGCATGATGGCTCCTTACATTGTTCCTGTGCCAAGGGTTGTCTGTCCGATACCCTCTTCTGGATTCAAGCGAACTTCCGACAGAAGGGCGCGACCACGGCGACGCGACCGACGCTTTGCGGCCTGCTCAATATCTTCTTGTTGCCGTGCGGTTGGCGGCATAGCCGGAGCTGCCGGAGTTGCCGGAGTTGCTTCAACGGCTTTAACAGCCGCTTGTGCCGGTTGCGGAGAAGGGCGGCGGCTAATGCCAAGCGCCTGCCCAGTTTTTTGCACTCCAGTTTCTACTGCTCTAACTACGCCGCCCATTACGCTGTCCTTTCTTGCTCTGTTGCGCCAAAAGTCTGAATTCCCATTTCGGGAGCTACGCGAGCTGCGGATAGCAACATCCGCGATCCGCCGCGTTGCATTGCCCGCCGTCTGGCTGTCTTAGCTTCCAAGATATCTGCACGTTCTTGCTGGGCTTCTTCGCGTACCCTAGCGTTTTCTTGGCGCTGCATTTCAAGCTGTTGCTCGGCAGCCCGGTTATCTGGCTTTTTAAATAATCCGCCCATCTATACCCTCGACATGAGTAAGTAATCCACACCGTCTGGGCCGTACTTGCGCATGACCGCTTCCTGCTGAAAGCCTATGGCCAATGCCCACTTCTCTGCCCGCTTATCCGTAGTTCTAATGGTTAATTGGATGCGATGCAATCCCATAGATATCGCGGCGATATCCATTACCTTCATGCCAATCCTAGTAAGGGTCATCGGTATGGATCTGACCTTGTCGTCTGGCACAAGCCAAGTTTCTGCCACGCCAGACCATATGGATACAAACCCGAATATGGCCACCGGCTGTAAGTTTAGGAAAGCCGTGACCGCCGGACCCATTTGTGACTGCGTGGTCAGTAAATGCTCAACCTCTTCTGGCTTTGCCGCTACCAACACTTCCTCGGACTTGACCTCAATACGCCGGACATGAGCCGGCGAGAACGGCATGAAAAACAAACCGCGGCGCTTATTGGCCTGGTTTAGCTTTTCAGCGAGAACCGAAGACGTCAAAGTCGGCATTGACTACCGTCTGGGCGACCATAGTGTTGGCTGACAGCCCGCTCTTGGTCATGCGCTTGTGCTCGCCACCGCCAAGCAACAGATAGCCAAAGGCGTCGCCAACGTGCGAGTGCTCGTTCTTATTTGGCGCATCGCGGAATCTTTCCTGCCCGGCACCGACTGAGATACGCTTAAAATGATACCCGCCGGCCAGCGCCTTCCGGAGGAGCTTGCATTGCCTATCGACAATCAAACCAGGCTTGCCATTGATTAGGCGCTGCATGGGGGCGGCAGACGCCTCCCGTCTAACCTTGAAGTCGTTGCTGTGCGTAGGCTGGGCTCGTAGCCCCAGGGTGCGCAGATGGTCAAAGGCTGTTACCTCATAGATGGCATCCCGCTGCATACCGGCCGGGTCGCCCCAGAGCATGATCTGAGCCTTTGGGAACCTGGCATTGAGCTCTGCCAATAGCTGCTGGCCAAACCGCTCTAGGCCCATGTCAAAGGTGACAATCTCATGCAGGATGACCCAGCGTCCGTTATTTAGCCTTTGGCCTATAACCGCAGCCGGCGTCAGTCCAAAGTCCAGGCCGACCTGAATTGGAAGTGTAACGTCATACGTTACATCGTCCACCATCATGCTGTCGTCATACTCAGGCCAGACTGGGCGCCCTTCCTGGACGTAGGTGTATTTGCCCTCGGCATAGCATCTGATCCAATCCAGATTCTTGCCCATGAGCATCTGCTGGTAATAGCCGGCAGGAAGGTTGTCGATGTTCTCGGCTTTGGGGTTTAGCTTCCACCATTTGCCAGAGGCAAAGATATGGTCATTGGCTTCTGGGTTATCGGGCAGCTCCTCGCCGCTGACTTCCATAATTCCGCCCGGCTGCTTGAAAAACTGCCAGCCATATTGGCCACCCATCTTTTCTTTTTCGGCTAGACGAAACCACCAATGGTCGTCATCCATTGGGTTTGTGTCCATCCAGATACCGTGCCAAGATGCGCCACCGTCACGCTTAGTCGGATAGCGGCCAACCCGGTGAGTCAGTCCGTCAATCACAGCCTTTGGGAGTTCCCTTGCCTCGTTTACCCATGCTCCTGTCAGCTCTAGCGACAATAGTTTTCTTACGTCTTTTGGCTGGTCTAGTGCTAGGAATATAACCTCCATGTCGATCCCGGCGGCATCCCCGCGGGACGGCAAACGGATGTGATGCGTAATCGGCGGAGTCCAGAGCATTGGGCCAAAAGTATTCTCTGGGAATAAGTCCAGCCAGGTCTTAATCGTCGTGGTCTTTAGCATCGGATATGAGTTCCGTACTACCGCCCAGCGAGAGTATCGTATGCCGTCAATAGGACTAGGCTTTTGGCTTACAGCCTTCATCATAATCTTGGCTGCGCAGGCATAGGACTTACCGGAACCCACCGGACCCATCAACCCTTGCACAAAGGCGTTGGACTCAATAAATCTATAAACCTCTGGCGACTTGCTGAAGTTTAGATTCAGTCCGGTTACGGGTAATTCCTTTGCGCTTTTTTCTTTGGTCTTGGCCATTTAATCTCCGCAGAAACAGGCAATTGTTTCTTCTTGCGGGTCAAATATATTTTTTTGTTCTTGTGAGTATTTCAACATTTCCGCATAACCTGGCCTATCTTTTCTAAATCTTGCGCCATTTGGGGTTGATGATAATGCCGTTGATTCCATTTTCGCCCACCATACAGCGCGCTCTGGCTTTTCTTGGATTAAGCTCATAATTTGATGAGCCCCTTTGAGATAACAAAGATCGCAATTGCCGTGCATTGTTACTCCGTTCATATTTGGCAATTTAAGATCAAATGATTGTTCGCGCCAAAACTTTCCAACAATTTCTTTTGTGACCCCGGCCCGTCCAAGCGGAGCTATCTTTTCTTCGTGCTTGCCGTAATCTTGATTACCTATTTTAGCCAGACGCCTTTGTTCGTCAGCCCGAATCCCAAGCATTGAGTCCCACTCGGTCCAGCCAATGCTTTTTAGATATCTATGGATAGTCCTGACTTTTAACTCAACCGTGCAAAAACGACTTACTGGGTTTGGTAGATAATTGCGTTTTTTAATTAAAGCAGCAAAAGGCTCTCCGTCACGACTGGCTGTTTCAAATGTGACTTCCTTAAACTTTGGATCATTAGGAATAAACTCAAGCCAAGTAATTTGCACGCCCCAGTTTTTTCCGCAATCTCTTACAAACTCAAGAGTTGCTTCATCTTCTTTTCCTGTATTGGCAAAGCAAACTTTTGTTTCGTCTGGTATTCCGTCGTTATCTTGAATAACCCTCCAAAGCATATAGGCGCTAGTTCTACCGCCAGAAAAGCTTATGCAAGTTGGACCGTTAATCTTAAAATGTTTATCCATTTTTAGCCGCTAGGTAGAGTCCGACATTGCCAATGCTATAACCAACAAAAGCAATACCAAGACCCACATTACCATGTCGAATAAGATCGACTGCAACCACAGCATAAACACCTCCGATCACCGCGATCAGCCACGCCGCCATTCAAGCAGTCCCGCCAGCAGAATAACTGCCAGCATTGTCAGCACAAACGTCGCCGCACTTTGCGCACCGATATGAGATATTGCGTTTATCCAATCTTGTTTCATCCTCTGCTCCTTTTAGTTTTAATGCTTCCTTCCACGCCATTTCAGCGCAGGCCCGCTCATCTTCAGACCATTGGCGCACGTCTTGTCTTGACTGCACCCACTCCCAAAAGTTAATCATCTATCCCCTCGTTTAGTTTTTTATATTCTCGCCACCACATATCAGAATGAGTACAAGTCTGGTATTCGGCAAAGCATGGCGTACCGATGGTGTAGTGGTATAGCTGCGCATATTCATTCATTGGGTATTCCAAGACAAGCCAGTTCCATGTCAAAGGCAGCTCGCCAATCTCGCCGTCATGCAGCCAGTTAAACCGATGTAAAAACTCACCGGATAATCTGTTGATTGCCTCTGGCGTTAAAGACCGATTAGCGGAGTGCTCACAGTTCCACAGAATCAGACTAGACCAATTCTTGCGCGGATAGTCCTCGTTTTTGTTGCCAAGATATTTTTTCTTATGCACGGTACGGTAGTCATGTTGGACCACCATTACGGCATATCGCTCATCGCGCATGGCCCAGAGCTTTGCAATGTCCTCGCGGCAGATCATGTCTCCGTCAGCGTATATTGCCCAGCCTTTATACTCGTTTAGGTATGGAACCAAAAAGCGGGAATAAATAAACGCATTGGAGCCATTACGCTTGCCGTCAATACCATGGGCTACCAGAGGAGTGAACCGTACCGGCCGGCTAGTCCTTGAGATCACAGACTGGCAGAAAGCGTGATACGCGATTGCCTCCCGCTGATCAAAACCTACGACCATGTTAATCATTGCTTTACCTCAACATCAATTGGCTCAGGCGCTTGTACGTTAATACCAATGACAGAAGGCTTGTCTTCTCCGTCGTCTGGGTTATCAAGAAGTCCAGACGCTTTCGCAAGTAAACGTAGCACGCCAACCTTGTCGTATAGCTCAACGTCGAGCGTCTGCGAACCGTCCTTCTCACGCTTGACCCGGATATTTTTGATCGCCTGGAGGGCGTGATCAGGAATTTGACTTGCCGCTTTAACCTTGACATTTCCGTCCTCATCCCATGTTAGAACATCTGTTATCTTGGTATTGGCCATACACAGAAGCGAGTAAGCCACAGCCTCCCGGTTTTCGACAATGGTGGCCGAGCGTTCAAGCCGGCGGGAGATAGATCTAACCCCGCCCCAGTTCTTCAGGCTAGGGACTTGCTCTGAGATACGGGACTTAGTGCGAGCCATCAGAATGGGACATCCGGGTCTGAGTCTACAAACCCATTGGCTTTGGCACGGTCATGCCCAGTCTGGGCAAATGGCTTGTGCGCTGCGGAATAGACTGGCGCACCCTGTTGCTGACACTCATTGCCAATCTTTACGGTTATGTAGGTAGTTCCTTCCTTTGTCTGACGCTTTGTTACGTCGAGCCAATGGATAGTTCCGTTTGGAAGCATGACCCGTCCACGGTAGTCTGCGTGCCAGTCCTCTTTCTTGCCTTCATTCGGGAAGGCAGATCCCTGCCCTGGTTTCATTTCATACGCCATGCTCTTCTCCTTAAGGTGCTAGTTTTGATTCTTTTGCGGCAGACAAGTACTCATCGGCCTGCATGAGCTTTACCTTCTGCTCTGCCAAAGCCTCCGCCACCTGGGGAACGGTAAACCCACGGCGGAGTAATTGCAATATGAAGTCGTGCAACAAGTCATTTACGGTCATGGTTATTCCTCCAGTCCAAGAGCTTCTCTAAGCTGCTTAACAAAAAACATTTGGGCGGTAGTTGGCACTCCGCCGCTAGGATCTCCGGAAAGAATCCTAGCCGCAATAGTCGCTTGCCTGTCTTCTTCTGGTGCGGTGCGGTAAGTGGTTGTGTCCAAGTTCCTGACTTGTTCTGTTGTTAAATCAAAGTCTGGCTTGTATTTTGGATTGCGCATCAAAATCCTGGCGGCCTCGTTTATGGCGACGGCCTGGTACTCGTCAGCACTAAGATTAGAAAACTTGTTCAGAATAACTTTGTTGTCCTCTGTTGCCATTCCGGATACACCTGGGTTTTGCATAAAGTACTTCAGCTCGCTTTCGTAGGGATCGCGCATCTTGATTCCCTTTGGTAACTTCAGTTTAGAAAAGTCCATTTCAATCTCCTTAAAATAAGTCCTACAAGCCTTTCAAATGATCCACCCTAGGCAAGGGTAGCCACCCACCACCAGCAAGGCCACCAAGAGGCTGTAATCGCTTCCTAGAGGCATCGCAGTCTGGTAGACAAACCCATTGCAGCAAAAAGTGGAGGAAAAATTGCGGGGGATACCCTCGATACGGTGGCCACCCGGGGGGAGGGCAAGGGTGCCTTCCGCGGCAAACGCATCGCAAGCCAGACGCGACCCCCGGTTTCTGCTCCGGCTTTGGCACCCCATCCCCTGTCCTGCCATCAAACGGTCGTCTGCGAGCATGACACCCTCAGCCGATCAGGGCTTCGCAGACCTCGGCCAGCCGTGTCGGCTCGGTGAGGGCCTGGCAGGCGTCAGCGAATCGCGCCTCGGTGCATCCGACCTGGCACAACACCTCCGCAAACTTGATATCGATTTCTGTGATTCGTGTTGTCTTAACAAATGAAAACCTATTCACAACCTTATCGTTATAAATACTTAAAACCTTATCTATACCTATGTTTTTCTGTGATTGGACAACACCTGTGTTGTCTATGATGTTGTCTATGAAAGGCTCTACATGGACAACCTCTGTGTTGTCTATGGGCTGTGTCTTTTTGACTGCTCTTGGCTGTCTCTTGGGCATCAGAATTGCTCCTATTTGGACGGGTTGGTGAGTCGTGTGATTCTTCGGTTTCAGACCAGACAAGAGCTCCTTCAATCGTTGCCGATTGGCTGCCATCTGCTCCTCTGTGAATTCCTCTTCCATGGCCTTTTCTTCCCTTCTGCGGACCTCTGGCGGCCGGGTGTCTTCCTGCCCGCTGGTGATCGCAATGGCGTCCTGTGTGCCAATCTCGGGGTCATAGACGATCCGCACCGTGTTCGCCTTCTCGCCCCTGAACCCTTTACTGACGACTTCCACATGGCCGCGCTCTCTGAGCTGCTTCATGGCCCTGGCCACTTGCTGCTTGCTGGTCTTCAGATGGTCTGCGATCCGCTGCTGGCCAACCCACGTCAGCCCGGCCCTGTTGGCATACGAGCACAGCAGGACCAAAACCTTCATTGAAAATCCATGCAGCTCGGTATCAGTCGCAGCCCGCATCGGTACCACCGCAAACTTGCGCTGATCCGGTGGCGCCTGCTTTTCGATAACCTTCGGCCGCCTCTTGGGCAGCTTAAATTCGATCACTTTTGCCGGCTCTGCCATAGCGTCAGCATTTCCTCCCGAAGATCCTCATAAGCCTGGCGACCCCTCTTTTCAAGGACGCCATCCAGGTATTCCATGCGAGTGCGTTTGGTCCTTTTCTTTCGTAACACCCAGGCGGCCTCGCAATATCTGCGAAACGCCTCCGAGTACGAGCCGACCTCGCGACCATCAGGAAGCCGGACCATTTTCGCCCCCTGGTGGACCTTTCCGCACGCGTGACAAGCCAGCGGATCATTTTCTGAGCTCAAAGCCAAAGCAGCCGTTTATTTCCCCGCTGGTGGGCTTGTCAAAGTACCGACACCAGCCGAAAAAGGTGCGCTTTATGTGCCGGCAGTCCGCGCAGCTCTTTCCCTCTGCGCTGTGACGCAGCTCTGACACTTCCACCGGCGGCGCTTGCCGCCCTCTAGGATCTTCCACTCTCCGCCCTCCTTTGGTCTGGTCATCTGACAATGGCTGCACCATTGCCGGCCGGTGATCTCTTCGGCCTTCCTAGTGACGTGCTTTTGCAATTCGTTCGGCATCAATTCCACCACTTCATTTTGGATTCCTCGTAAGCCCTGCCCTCCAGCTCGTGTTTGATCCTGGCCAGCATCCGCTCGACCATCATCAGGCGGGCGTCTAGGTTATTGATCGCGTCCCCGCATTTCATCAAAAGCCGTTCCTGCTCTTCGATTCGGTCGGCAAGATAGACTGCGTATTCTTCGACACTCGGCGGAGTGCTCAAAGGTCTTCCCGGATCTTGGCAATAAGCCAGGCAGCAGGCACCACAGCCCGCCAGGGCTCCCCGTTGCGCCTGAACACCACCACCGGCACCGGCTCGGCAAGCCGGCCGTCCTGGTCGATATCCTGGGCCACCGTGCAGGCCGCCTCTACCTGCTTGCACCAGACCTCAATTGCGAGCTTCTCCCGGCGTTTGACCTCGATCCGGTATTTGCCCACCTGGATATCGTCCCCGCCGTCTCTGGCCTGCCCGAGCTTGCGTTTCACCACCTGTCCGAGCTCATTCGATAACAGCTCGGCAAACTCCCGCTCGCCCCTAGCCCCCTTGTCCCTGCTCGCCCGTCCGCTCATGTCCCCGCTCTTCGTTGATGTTGTTAAGTACGCACGCCTCCAGCTGCCTGATCCAGCGCCGCTCGCGCTCCAGATCCGCCCGCAGATGGTCGATCGTGTCAATGGCTTCCTGCAAAAGCAGAGGCGCGACCATCACATTTCCCAAGGTGAGCCGGTCGCGGATGTCGGTCATTTTGTCCCCAACATTTGGTCTAATCGGTTTTCTACCCTGGCAAAGCGGCCGGCCAACATTTCGACTATGGCCTGATCCACCAAGCTCGCCCGGCTCCTGCGCTGGGCCTGAGCTGCATCATCCAGCAGCAGGCGAGTCTCTGGCCGCAGGCGCACCAGGAAGGGCTTGAGTTTTTGGTCTGTTGTCATGCTGTCCCCTAAGATATCGCAAGGATATATCAAACAGCCAGAAAACAATAGCCCATAATGCCCCTCTTGCATTTGGGGGAATTAGTCTGTACATTCCCAACTAGCGATATCACTTCGATATCGTTCAACTACTCAGAAAGAGAGATTGAGAATGAGCGCATTTGTCGTATCAGATAACCATATCAATACCCTAGTAACATTTGGCAAACTGCACCGCTGCCGTGTTTACATTGGCAATCCAACAAAACACCTAGATTTTTTTGATCAGCCAGAACAGATCGCCAATGTTCTTTATAGGGCGAACGTCGATTCTGTTAATTACAGATATCGTGAGCATGAGCCGGTTTTTAATTTCAAATACAAAACCACAAACCCTTACGCAAAGCCGATTGAAATAATCAAGGCTTGCGATTGTTTCGATTATCAGGCGTGCGAAGTGCCGGATTATGACGAAACCCCGGCCGCAAAACTTATTGACTCAATACGCCGCGCAGCCATTCGTGCCTTGCCCGGATATGACGGCGCATCATGGGGGATTCAATAATGCTAGAAATTATCGGCCTTCTAATCGGCCTTGCGGCCGTCGTCTTAATCATGCGCCCATGGGGGCTCAAATGACCGTCGCATACTATCGAGTCAGCACAGACAGCCAGGGCCAATCCGGCCTTGGGCTGGAGGCGCAGAGGGCGGCTGTCTTGGCCTTCATGCGCGACCAGGCACCCGCGGCGGAGTTTGTCGAGGTGGAATCAGGGCGAAACCCAGACCGGCCGCAGCTCAAGGCTGCCATGGAGTACGCCAAAGCAAACGACGCCACGCTGATTGTGGCCAAGCTCGACCGCCTGGCGCGTGACGTGAAAATGATTCTCGCAATTGTGGATTCTGGCGTGCGGGTCCGGTTTATTGATCTGCCGGACATTGACACCAGCACAGCCACCGGGCGGCTTATTTTGACCGTCATGGCCTCCCTTGCAGAGTTTGAAGCCCGACGTATCAGCGAGCGCACGCGAGACGCCTTGAGGGCTAAGAAGGCCCGAGGCGAGCACTGGCAGTCAGGCGACCCAAGCAAGGGAGCAAGGGCCGCAGCTTTGGCCAGGGTAGAGCGCAACCTTGTAGCCCATCAAGCCATCGCGGCCACCGTCGCAGAGCTCCAGCAGTACGGGTGCCAATCTCTGCGCCAGATCGCCCGCGGTCTTGAGGCGCGAGGCGTGAAAACTGTCACCGGCAAAACCGTCTGGCGTGCCAGCCAGGTGGCCGCCGTACTCGGGAGGGCATGACGTGGAGATTGTCTGGAAAACGGCCGTCTGGTGCCTGGCCATCGCCTTATGGATTATCGCCGGCATGGTGACAGACCCGACCGTCAGGGAACACCGCAAAAGGAAGAAGCAGGAAAAACTTGCAATGGATTTTCACAGCAAACTAGAAAAAGGAGCGCCACGCGATGAATAACGTCAAACAGTTAAGCCCACAACCACGCCGGCCGGCTCAGTTTTTGAGCCTGCTGGATGGTAAACCGTACACCGTAGCAGCCAAGACCAACATTCGGGAGACATTCCGCCGGCTGGGCTGGGTCGGACCGGAGGAGCAAAAGATCAGGAGGGGCCAAGCATGACGCAGGAACAATGGATTTTGTCAGCTCTGAGAAGGGGCAAGAAATTAACCGCGCTGGACGCGCTCAAGGGCTGCCGCTGCTTTCGGCTGGCCGCCCGGGTCAGTGATCTCAGAAAGCAGGGCTTCAGGATCACGACCGAAATGGTGTACGCCGGCGGCAAGGTTTTTGCGCGTTACAAATTAAACAAAAAGAGGGGTTGAAAATGTCAGTCAGAATCAAAGCATTGGAACAGGCCATCAAGACACTTGATGCGCTCGGGTTGAGTTACGCGATCGAAGGGTTTAACGGGGAAATCCTGGGAACCATTGAGGTCGCCAAGAAAAAAACGAAAGCGGACTACGCGCCAAAAGGGACCTATAAAAACGTGATCCTCCCGCATATTGCCACGATGACAGTCGGCGACGTGGCCGTGATCCCTGCTGGGGCGTTTGATATATCGACGTTCCAGTCTAGGGTGGCTGCCACCGCTAACCACCTTTGGGGCTCCGGGTCATATAAAACCGCGGTCGTCGGTAACACAGTCGAAATTTTACGCGTCCAATAGGGGGAAATCATGGTCGGAAAATTAACGCCAGACCACATGGCGTCGGCTTCGGTCGTGCCTGCGCTCATGGGCTTGAGCAAATACCAGAGCCCGAATGACGTACTGCTGGGCTGCATTGGCGCCATTGATGGCAAACCGCGGCCGGATATCGGAAACGAGGCGATGGCTTGGGGGAACACGCTAGAGCGTCCGATATTGCAAGAGGCGGCTTTGCGGCTCGGGTTGGATAATCTGGACATCAGCCACGATAAGCCGTACTTCCATCAATTCTGGCGGATTGCCTGCTCCCTGGACGGGACAGCCATTGGACGCGGGCAGCTAATCGAGCACGACCCAGACAGAGGGGTTTACGTCATCGGCGCGGGCAGTATCACCCTGGACGGGCTGGGCGTACTTGAGGCCAAGCTCACCGCCTCGGATGTCGAGGACGTGCCGCCCTTGTGGCGTGGCCCGGTCCAGCTCCAGGCGCAAATGGCCATCACCGGCAGCACATGGGGCGCGGTCTGCACGCTGTACCGCGGCGTCACCCTTCGCATTTACCTATTTGCACCCCACGCCGGCACCCTGGCGGCCATTGAAACCGCGGTCCATGACCTCGACCGACGGCTCACCGCGTACCGCGAGACCGGGACGATTGAGTACTACCCGCCGACCGACTCGGCCGACGCCGACCGCACCTGGCCGGCCGCAAACGAGGATGCCGACCCGCTATGGCTACCGGGCGCTGATGAATCCATAATTTCTGAGCTGCTAAATGAAAAAGAAAAGATAAAAACTGCACAGAAAAACATCGACGATTTGGAGAAGGCCATCAAGGAGAAAATGAAAGAGGCGTCATGCGCGCGGGTGGGGTCGTATGAAATCCGCTGGCCCATGCGCCACTATAAAGCCAAGGCCGCGTACACAGTCGAAGCCACCGAGGCTCGGTCTGTGCGCCAGTCAACACTTACAATCAAGGAGAAGAAATGAGCAACATAGTCAGCCAAGGCTTTGCGCCAGTTACCCTGGACGAAGCCATGAAGTTTAGCGAAATGTTGGCGCGGTCCAGCATGGTGCCGAAGGCGTACCAGGGCAAGCCAGAGGATGTCTTGGTCGCTTGCCAATGGGGCCGCGAGATCGGTCTGGCACCGATGCAGGCGCTCCAAAATATCGCCGTGATTAACGGCAAGCCGAGCGTGTACGGTGACGCAGCTATGGCCTTGGTGCAGGCCAGTCCGGTATGCGACAACATCGAGGAGTACATGGAAGGCGAGGACACGGAAAACCCGATCGCGGTCTGCATTGCGCACCGCAAAGGACGCACGCCAGTTAAGGTTACGTTCTCGGTGCAAGACGCTGTGCGCGCTAACCTATGGGGCAAGCAGGGACCGTGGACACAGTACCCGAAACGTATGATGCAGATGCGAGCTCGCGGGTTTGCTCTGCGCGATGCGTTCCCGGATGTCCTGAAGGGGCTCATTACCGCGGAGGAGGCGCAGGATTACCCTGACCAACCGGCCAAGGACATCACGCCAGCCAAGCCGGCCAATCCGTTGGACATATTGCCTGCGCCGGTTTCGCAGCCAGAAAATTTTAATGGCACCTGGTCGCCAGAGATTGACGACGATGACATACCGGAGACCGCGTTTGTAAATGAGCCGGAGCCAGAAGTCGAAGAAGTCGTGGTGACCACCGGCGATTGGAACCTAGAAATCCCTGGCAAGCCGGCACAGAGTTACGCCAGCCAGGCCGAATGGTCCAATGCCTTTGAGGAAATGGCAGCCAAAGTCATGGCTACCAAGCTCTCGCCGACCGATAAGATGGCCAAGCTAGACTCGCTTAAGGACGCCAACAAGGCGGCGCTCAAGCGCATGACAATCGAGCACAGACTAGCCCATACAAAGGAGCTGGCCCGCAGGCGTACCGAGTTAGGACTCTGACAGATACAAAGCGCGTTCGTCTTTACGGCGTTTGACCAGGCCGGCAAGCTCTTTACCGCCGGCTTTGGTCCACGCCATGAACGCTTCGGCTGCCTCGGCAAACTCACCGCGGTTATGCTTCATGCGGATGGTAGATCGCTGGAGGTTTCCGAGTCCGACATTGAAGCTAAAGCTAACAAGGGCATCGAAGCGGCCTTGAGTGAGATTTTGAGGGCAAAGTCGTAGCACTCCTCGCTCAAATGTAGCCAGGTCTCGGTCAAAGAGCGCAAGTACCTCA
>Ga0315902_10002019_pt1 | contig 32231 bp, 33 predicted proteins | sample LakEriMetagenome_9_FD_203523 | JGI IMG/M metagenome (GOLD analysis project Ga0315902, IMG submission 203523) | Freshwater fungal communities from buoy surface, Lake Erie, Ohio, United States - Buoy 12 MA117 | ecosystem: Environmental > Aquatic > Freshwater > Lake > Lake biofilm | place: USA... | reverse complement strand
TTTCGAATTCTTTTTTCTGATGAAGATGTTCTGATAGAAACGTGGCTAGTTCGTTTACTCCGGCAGTGTTTTGCGCATAGGCTACGAATAGCTGTTTTGCACCGTTACGGAAATCAATTCCCCAGAGCGGGCGTATGTTATTCTTTTTCGAAAGTCGAAGAAAATCGTGAAGTGTTGTGGTCGAATTTATTTCCGTCAGTGCAACAACTTCCGATTCGTTTTGTACAGCGAATTCAATAACATTTTCTACGGTAAGAATTCCATAGCGTAAACTGTAATAGGAATGTGAGTTAAGCACGGTTAATCGAAAAGGGTAGGACCTTCGTTATCTCTTCTTTTTTTCGCGCGGGATTCTCCCATTCCAAACAACTCAATGTGTTGATGAAGAATGAATGAGGTTTCCGGAAGGAGTGCGTCTCCGGTTGGTTTCAATAAATCGCTTCCTTCCGCTTGAATGCTTTTTATATCTGTGCTTACGGGATAAGCGTTGAGTTCTAGATCAACAACAGGTTGAAGAATGGAAGTAATGTCGGCAAGGTGCGCATGCGGATCGAGCCACAATTCTTCTTGTTGTTTGGAGAGAATAAGCGGACAACGCGGATGTCCGATTTGTTGCAGTACACCCGGAGGTGCCGCTGTTGTGACTATTGCGTACGAGTGCAATGTTTCTTGCGTTGAAGGATTTCTCCATTCATCGTAAACTCCGGCAAAGGCAAAAGGCTTTCTTCCGGTTGAAAGGAAGACGCAATGCGGATGGGATAAACCGCCACGTTCAGGGCCTTCGTAAAACGCATCGGCAATGACTAAGCATCGCTTTCTGCGGATGGGAATTCGGAAGAACGGTTTTTCGAGAATGCCCTTCGAGCCGGAAAAAAAGAATGAGTTGTCTTTGTTGTGATCGCCTTCGGCACGCGCGTTCAAAACATACTTCGGTTTATCGGCCCAAGCAGGTGTAAATCCGAAGGTTGAATTCCGAATTTCAGATTTGTTTTCTTGGGTAATAATAAGCCCTTGCTTTCCAGCACCGATATTGGCTTGGGGTTTAAACACAACTCCCTTGCCTATTTCAGCACGAAAGGCTTTTTGAATTTCTTCAATTTTAGAAACTACGGCGTAACGTCCACACATGGAGCAAAATTGAGAAGTTAGTTTGTAGTGAATTTACGAAACATACTCGGAAAGTACTTCCTCAATAAATTTTTTCGCTGCGGGAATATTCTCAATGTGACCCATATGTCCGATTTCAGGAACAATGGTGGTTTTTGCTGAAGGAAGAAGGGCCCATTCAGCTTGCATTTTTTCTAAAGAAAGGACCTTGTCATTGGCTCCTGCGAAATAGTGAATTGGGAAATTTACGGTTTGAAGAAATGGAATTGACGATTCACGTTCACGCATAGCGCGAAGGCTTTGTACAGTGCTTTCGGCCGACATGCTTTCAATCTTTTCGAGTTGCTCGTTAATGGCCATTCTGTGTGCATCTGCGTTATGAAAGAGACCGTCTATAAGATTAGCCGCGTACAGTGCTTTGTGTTTTTCAGCGGCTTCAATAGCGCGCAGACGGTCTTGTTTTTTCAACGCGCTATCTGCGTCTGCGGTTGAATGAAAAAGGGCGAGTGCTTTTGTTTTCTCTGGAAATGTTTTCGCTAAATGCGCAGCTACGTATCCCCCCATGGAATGCCCAATCCAAATAAATTCATCTGATTCTTGCAGTTCTATTTGTTGAAGAATGTGTTGCGCGAAATCTTCTATTGAGTCAGTTTGAAGGGAATCATTGTTCCCATGTCCCGCCAATTGAGGTGTGTAAAAAGAAAATGTGGAAGGGAGTAATTCCTTCCACATTTCATTGTTTCCTAAAAAGCCATGAATGGCAATTATTTTTATCATTGAACGCGTTCCCAAGTTTGTGTGCGGTAGACAAATCCCCAATAGCCTCTAACTTCAAGTTTGTTTGGATCTCCTGATTTCAACCACATTTCGCAACGATAAACATCGCCGTTGTTCGGGTCGCAAATGGTACCGTCTTTATACATGCTACCGTTCCATTTCATGTTGCGAACGACATCCATACCTATCATGGGCTGGTCTTTTCTGTCGTCTTTGCATTCCACGCATTTAGGGTTTTGATTGGCCCATTCAGAACGGAAGAGTTGAATGATTTTTCCGTAAAGCTCACCATTCTGTTCTCTGATTTCTAGAATACTCTTCGGAAGACCAGTTTTGTCATCTATTGTTTTCCATTTCCCAACAACGGTTTGAGCAGATAATGTTGTTGTAACAAAAAAGAGAAGAGCGAAAAATAATGTAGGTTTCATAAATAAATTTTTTATTAAATTACTAAAGCTTATGCTTCGACAAGCGAGTTGCACGTAATTTTTTTCGAATAAGGGCATTCAAATCGAATCCAACCAGAAGAATAACCATGTTTAAATTCAACCAAATGAGAATGACCATGAGTGTTCCAAGTGAGCCATACAATTTATTGAATTGAGCGAAATTCTCAAGGAAATAACTGAATCCGAAAGATGTTACGATCAGCAGCAATGTTGTGAAAATGCTTCCCGTATTAAAGAATTTCCAATTCTTGCGAATACGTAAATTCATTCCTGAGTTGTAAAGAATGGTAATGATACCGTATATAAATGATATAGAGATAAACCATTGGCCAAAGGTTAAAAATGGAATGACACCTTTATCTCCAATGAGTCCTTTTTCGTGCATGATAAGGAAGGTGCTTTCACTTAATGAGGAAAGAATCATTGCAAGAAGAAACAGAACACCAAGAACGAGCATCATAATGAAACTCAGAATTCGAACAATGAATGGATGGGCAGCTACTTCCAAATGTTGACTCGTTTGGAATGCCTGCATAATTGCATTCATGCTGGCCGAAGCGTAGTAGAACATTAACACAAAACCGATAGACAATAACGTTGACTGCTTTTTATTAATCAAGTCGTACAATGTTCCCTCAATAAATTGAAAGGTATCTCCCGGAAGAATACTTTTCAATCCTAAGAAAACATCTTCTTGGAAATTGTCAATGGGAATAAAAGGAATTAAAGTAAAGAGTGTGATGATTGCTGGAAAGAACGCAAGAAAAATTCGAAATGAAATACTCGCAGAACGCATAGTTGTGCGAACATCAGAAAACGCAATGATTAAAAACGAAGAGATTTCCCAGAGGTTTAATCCACCAAATCCATACGGATGATAGCGTTCTAGAAAATGTCGAACTTTAAAAAGCCAGGCTGCGTAGCGTTTGAATTTTTTCTTGTTCATTTGATCGCCTTCAAACTTAAATCGAAACTCTTTACGTGATGTGTTAGGGCGCCCATGCTTATGTAATTCACTCCGGTTTCAGCATAGCTGACAAGCGTAGTTTCGTTTATTCCTCCGCTAGCTTCTGTCTCTACTCGACCGTTGATATGAAGCACCGCTTCACGAAGTTTTTCAGGAGAGAAATTATCTAACATAATGCGAAAGGCAACTCCTGTTTCAATCACTTCATCTACCTCTTCAAGATTGCGTGTTTCTACTTCAACCTTGATTGATAAATTCCGTTCTTTGATGAATTCAGAGATCTTGCTAAGAGCAGGTTTCACGCCACCTGCAAAATCGATGTGATTGTCTTTCACTAAAATCATATCGTACAACGCATATCTGTGATTGTATCCACCTCCAATTCTTACAGCTTCTTTTTCGAAGTATCTGAAATTTGGAGTGGTCTTGCGCGTGTCGAGAAGTTTACAGTTGGTATGCGAGATCATTTGCACAAGGCGATGCGTTTCCGTTGCAATACCGCTCATGCGTTGCATAACATTCAACACAAGTCTTTCGATAGTGGTAATACTTTGACTTTTTCCTTCCACAATAAATGCAATGTCTCCTTTTTGAACCGTTGCACCATCTTGAATAAGTGTTGTCACCTTCAATGAAGAATCGAACGTATGAATGATTTTTTCGGCAATGGTCACTCCGGCAAGAATGCCGTTATCTTTTACTATTAATTGTGCTTTTCCAAGTGCATTGTCTGGAATAGTTGCAAGTGTTGTGAAATCACCTGGACCAATATCTTCATTCAAGGCTGCTGCAAGCCATTTGTCAAAGTCAAATGCATTCATGTCGCGAAGTTATGAATTCCAATCTTCGAATAGTTAACTTTGGGAACATGATTAAAAAAGCGATAGTCTTATTTATTGCCGCAATTCTTTTTTCAATGCCAGGAAAGTCGCAGATTGTTCCGTGGTATTTTGAAGTGGATGAGAATTTTCTTTTAGGGAAAATTGATTTCGCGAAAGATGGTCGTTTTAATTTGGTAGCAACGAATCGCTCGACTAAATCGTGCTATTTATTGGTTGAAGTGAATTGGGCATTTGAACAAATGGCTGCTGCTGCGCAAAAAGAGGGAGTCACGTTAAAGGTTATTTCAGGTGGAAGGAACTTCAACATGCAAAAAGCCATTTGGGAAAAGAAGTGGAATGCGCGTCGACCGAATTTCAAATCAGATAAAGAAACCGCTCTAGATATTTTGAAATACAGTTCAATGCCTGGTACTTCTCGTCACCATTGGGGAACAGATCTCGATATTAATTCGCTTGAGCCAAGTTACTTCGCAAGTGGAAGAGGGAAGTTGGAGTATGACTGGCTTCAAAAGAACGCGGCTAATTTTGGTTTTTGTCAGACTTACGATAACAAATCAAATTCGGGAAGAGCAGGTTATTCCGAAGAGAAATGGCATTATTCCTACATGCCTATTTCAACTGTATTGCTGAATCAATACAACGCAAAAATTGGTTCTGAAAAGATTAATGGTTTTGCAGGCAGTCAGACTGCAAAAGAGGTAGAAATGATTCGTGACTATGTAAATGGTATTGCAACAGGCTGCAACACGATTACTTCTCCTTAATCAGTTTTTTCAAATCGTTTCCAATGTCCTTTCTGAAATACTTTCCAGAGAAGGAAATGGTGTCGGCTGCTTCGTTACTTTTTCCAATGGCCTCGTGAAGTGAACTTCCGTATGCGGTTGCTGTTAGGACTCTTCCGCCGTTGGTAACCACCTTTGGCCCATTCTTTTTAGTTCCTGCGTGAAATACGATGCAGTCACGAACATCTTCAAGATTTGAAATTTCCTTTCCTTTTTCTGAAGACTCTGGATATCCTTTCGAAACCAACATGGTTGTTGTGCAATAGCGCGGGTCTACTTGAACATCGCATTCTCCAAGGGTTTGTGTAGCAATGCCTTCGAACAAGTGAAGCAGGTCGCTTTTAATTCTTGGGATTACCACTTCCGTTTCTGGATCGCCCATGCGGCAGTTGTATTCTATTACGTACGGTTCATTTCCAACTTTAATAATTCCAAAGAATATGAATCCGCGGTAATCGATGCCGTCGGCCTTCAATCCTTTCATGGTTGGAATAATGATTTGCGCTTCAATTTTGTCTATGAATTCTGGAGTACAGAAGGGAACTGGTGAAACAGCACCCATTCCACCTGTATTCAATCCCATATCGCCTTCACCAATACGCTTGTAATCTTTTGCTTCCGGCAGAATTTTGTAATTGTTTCCATCGGTCATAATGAAGATGGAACATTCAATTCCTTTCAAAAACTCTTCAATAACAACGGTACTCGATGCATCACCGAATTTTTTATCAGAAAGCATGGCTTTCAATTCTTTCTTGGCTTGAGCAAGGTCATCGAGTATAACAACTCCTTTTCCGGCAGCCAATCCAGATGCCTTCAATACATAAGGTGCCTTCAAAGTATCCAAGAACGCTTGTCCTTCTTTTAAAGTTCCATTTGTGAATGAAGCATATTTCGCTGTTGGAATACCGTGCTTCACCATGAACTGCTTTGCGAAGTCTTTACTTCCTTCCAATTGGGCAGCAATGGAGTTTGGGCCAATTACTGAAATGCCCGTAAGCGCTTTATCTTTTTCAAAAAACTCAACGATTCCTTTTACCAAGGGATCTTCTGGACCTACAATGACCATTTTGATGCTGTGTTCAATAACCGCTTTCTTTATGGATTTGAAGTCTGTCGGGTCAATGGGTAGGTTGGTTCCGAACGCTTCGGTACCCGCATTACCGGGAGCGATATATATATTGTGTATAAGCGAACTTTGTGAAATTTTCCACGCGAAAGCGTGCTCTCTGCCACCGGAACCTAATATCAATACATTCATGCTCTGAGTTTTTTGCAAAGAAACAATGCATTGACGGCTCTCTCAATTCAACTTACTAACAGAAAAAAGGCTTGAGCGGAAGATATTTGGGTTTATTGTTGAAAAATGCCTATATTTGCACTCGAAATTAAGTAATTGAACAATGAGAGAGGGGCGCTTAACCCCTCTTTTTTTTAGTCATGATAACAGTAGCAGAAATAGAACAATTGGTGCAAGCCAAGATAGCCGAAACGGATACCTTATCCGACGTGTTTGTTGTATCCATTTCCGTTCGTCCGGGCAACGCCATTGAAGTTTTACTCGATAAAGATTCTGGATTGAATGTGGAAGATTGCAAGAAAGTGAGTCGCCACGTTGAATCGTCTTTGGATCGCGAGAAGGAAGATTTTTCATTGGAAGTTTCTTCTCCAGGAGTTGGAAAACCTCTGGTGGTTCACAGACAGTATGTGAAGAACGTTGGAAGAACAGTGAAAGTGAAAGCAGATGATGGAGAAAAATACGAAGGCGATTTAGCTGAAGTAAGTGAGACGGGAATTGTATTGAAGTACCAAGAAAAAGAGGCACTTCCGGGAAAAAAGAAAAAAGAATGGGTGGAAAAAACAGTCACCCTTGCATTTGATAACATAAAAGAAACCAAAGTAGTAATACGTTTTAATTAACCTTGTCATTATGAAAGGACTAAACCTGATAGAGTCTTTTGCAGACTTTAAAGAATTCAAAAACATCGACCGCGAGACGATCACAAACATCTTGGCGGAAATGTTCAAAGCTATGATTGTAAAGCGCTGGGGCGCTGAAGATGGCTTCGACATCATTATTAACGCAGAGCGTGGCGACTTAGAGATCTGGCGCACACGTCAAGTTGTTCCAGACGGAGAACTTGATGACGAGGTTGCTGAAATCGAAGTGAGCATGGCTCAAAAGATTGTAGACGATCTTGAAGTTGGTGAAGAATTAATCGAAGAGATTAAAATCGAAGATTTCGGTCGCAGAAACATTATGGCTATGGGCCAAGTGTTGAAGAACCGTATTCAAGAGCTTGAGAAAGATCATATCTATCAGAAGTATAAAGAGCGCATTGGAGAAATCATCTCTGGTGAAGTATACCAAGTGTGGAAGCGTGAGATTCTTGTACTCGATGACGAGAACAATGAATTGATTATGCCGAAGGATCAACAGATTCCTTCAGACTTCTACAAGAAGGGAGATACCATTCGTGCGGTTGTTTATCGCGTTGACTTACGTAACAACAGCCCGCAAATTATCCTTTCGCGTACAGCTCCAGAATTCTTAGAGAAATTATTCGAACAAGAAGTTCCAGAGGTATTCGACGGTTTAATTACCATTAAGAAAATTGTTCGTGAGCCAGGTGAGCGCGCGAAGGTTGCTGTTGAAAGCTACGACGATCGTATTGATCCAGTGGGTGCTTGCGTAGGTATGAAAGGTTCACGTATTCACGGAATTGTTCGTGAGTTGCGTAACGAGAACATCGACGTTATTCACTACACAACGAACGAGAACTTGTTAATCGCTCGTGCATTGGCTCCAGCGAAAATTTCGAGTATCAGCATTGACAAAGACAACGCGAAGGCAGATGTATTCTTGAAGCCAGACCAAGTGTCTTTAGCGATTGGAAAGGGTGGACATAACATTCGTCTTGCAGGTAGATTGTGTGGATATGAATTAGATGTTTACCGCGAAACAGATGTTGATATCGACGATGTGGATTTGGAAGAATTCTCAGACGAAATCGACAGCTGGATCATCGACGAATTGAAATCGATCGGTTGCGATACCGCTCGTTCAGTTCTTGAGATTCCGAAAGAAGATTTAGTTAAGCGTACAGATTTAGAAGAGGAGACCATTGAAGAGGTGTTGAGTATTTTGAAATCTGAATTCGAATAATTCGTTTCAATTTTCAGGTGTGCTTGCACACATTCAATGTGTTAAATAGATTTTATAAGGAACGGGAAATAGATTTATGTCAGAAACAAAAGGACCACAACGCTTAGGTAAGGCCGCCACTAACTTAAATGTTAGTAAGGATACCATTATTGAATTCCTTAAGAAAAAGGGAGTTACAGTGGATAACAATCCAATGGCGAAAATTGAGGGTGAAGTATATGATATGCTTTGCGCTGAATTTTCTACGGACCAAAAAGCGAAAGAGGTTGTTCAAGCAGCTGCCACGAAATTGCGTGAGTCACGCGAGTCGTTAAGCATCTCGGACAATAAGAAAAGAAAGGATGGTGAAAGCGAAGAGTTGTCAGATATAGATTTGGCAAAATTCAAACGTCCAGAAGCCGTGGTTGAAAAACCAAAGGCAAAGGCTAAGCCAGTTGAAGCACCAGTTGCTCCGAAGGCTGAAGAGCCTGTGAAAGCTGTAAAAGCGAAAGTAGTTGAGGCTCCTGTTGAGACTCCTGCTCCAGCGGTTGAAGCGCCTGTTGAGGCTCAACCTGAAGAACGTGGCAATGAAGTAAAGGTTGTTGGAAAGATTGATCTTTCGGCCCTTGAAAAACCAAAGCGTGGCAAGAAGGCTGCAGAGCCTAAGAAGGAAGAGCCTAAAAAGTCTAAGAAGGAAGAACCGAAAGTTGAAGTTCCTGTAGCCAAGCCTGAGCCAACTCCTGAAACGGAAGAGGTTAAGCCTGAGGTTGTAGAGAAAGAATTGATTCGCGTAAACGTTGAGAAACTTGCGGGACCAAAGTTGATGGGCAAGATTGTTCTACCTACAACACCTGAAAAGAAATCGCCTGCAGCTACGGCTGCGGAAAACAAAGAAAAGCGCAAGCGTAAGCGCATTTCGAAAGTAGATATTGGACGTCAGCAGGAAATTGATAAGCGCAATGCAAACAAGCCTACACGCACTCCCTATGTTGCTCAACCAAAAGCAGCACCTACGGAAACCGATATTCAAAATCAGATTAAAGAAACACTTGCACGATTAGGTGTGGGTGGAAAATCTAAATCTTCGAAGAACAGAAGAGATAAGCGTTCTCAAGTAGCTCGTCGCAGTGAGCAAGAAGCTGCGCGTATGCTTGAAGAGAATGCGGTATTGAAATTAACCGAGTTCGTAACGGTAAGCGAGTTGGCTACGTTAATGTCGCGGAATGCTACCGAGATCATAGCAGCATGTATGCAGTTAGGAATTTTCGCATCTATTAACCAACGTTTAGATGCAGAAACCATTGCAATCGTTGCAGAAGATTTCGGCTATCAAGTTGAATTTGTTGGAGCTGAAGTAACCGATGCAATTACCGAAGAGGTAGACAACGAAGAAGATCTTCAGTCACGCCCTCCAGTAATTACGGTTATGGGACACGTTGACCATGGTAAAACTTCCCTTCTCGATTACATTCGTAAAGCCGATGTGTTGTCTGGAGAGGCTGGTGGAATTACGCAGCACATTGGTGCGTATACCGTTACCCTTCCAAATGCAAAGAAAATAACATTCTTAGATACTCCTGGTCACGAAGCATTTACCGCCATGCGTGCACGTGGAGCTCAAGTAACTGACGTTGCAATCATTGTAATTGCAGCAGACGACAGCGTAATGCCCCAGACAAAAGAGGCGATTAGTCACGCTCAAGCGGCTGGTGTTCCAATGATTTTTGCATTCAATAAAATGGATAAGCCAGAAGCCAATGCAGATCGTTTGAGAGAACAACTTTCTCAAATGAATATTTTGGTGGAAGAGTGGGGTGGAAAATACCAAACACAAGAAATTGCAGCTAAAAAAGGATTGAACATCGACAAGCTTCTTGAAAAAGTATTGCTTGAAGCAGAAATGCTAGATCTTAAAGCGAATCCGAAGAAACGTGCAATAGGTACAATCATTGAATCTTCTTTAGATAAAGGACGTGGTTTCGTAGCAACCTTGTTGGTTGAAGCGGGAACACTTCGTGTTGGAGATCCAATTCTTGCTGGACAATACAGCGGTAGAGTTCGTGCTATGTTCAACGAACGCGGAGGAAAGGTTGAAGAGGCTGGACCTGCTACGCCAGTCTCAATCTTAGGATTTGAAGGTGCACCAAATGCAGGTGATCGTTTCAACGTATTAGCAGATGAGCGCGAAGCGCGTGAAATTGCAACGAAGCGTCAACAACTTCAACGCGAGCAAAGTGTTCGTACGAAGAAGCACTTGACCATCGAAGAGATCGGTCGTCGTATCGCTCTTGGAGATTTCAAAGAATTGAACTTGATTGTGAAAGGAGACGTGGACGGTTCTGTAGAAGCGTTGGTAGACTCATTGCAAAAGTTGAGTACAGAGAAGATTCAAGTAAGTATCATTCACAAAGGTGTGGGTCAGATCTCGGAATCAGACGTATTGTTGGCATCGGCTTCCGATGCGATTATCGTTGGTTTCCAGGTACGCCCAAGCCAGAGTGCGCGTAAGATTGCAGAAAACGAAGAAATTCAAATCAAGCTATACTCGATTATCTACAAGGCTATCGAAGAAATTAAAGAGGCCATGGAAGGTATGTTGTCTGCACGCATTGAAGAGCAGATCACTGGTACTGCAGAAATTCGTGAAGTATTCAAGATTACGAAAGTGGGAACCATTGCAGGTTGCTTCATGTTAGAAGGTAAGGTGAGTCGCAACAGCCGAGTTCGTGTAATTCGCGATGGTATTGTTGTCTACACCGGTCACCTTGGTTCTTTGAAACGTTTCAAAGACGATGTGAAGGAAGTAGTGAAAGGTTACGAATGCGGATTGAACATCGATAAATTCAACGACATCAAAGAAGGAGACTTGGTAGAAGCCTTCGAAGAAGTTGAAGTAAAGCAAACATTATAAAATGGAAGAGAGCCGAAAAGGCTCTCTTTTTTATTCAGAATTATAACGCACAAGACTATGGCAAAAATTAGCAACAAAGCGCCTAAGAACGCAGATGTGGTTGTTACTCTTTTCAATAAGAAAGAAGTAAAAAAATTAAAGCTTGAAAAAGCTCAATTGGTTTTCCTTGAAAGCGAAATCAATGTGAATCGCAATACTGTATTAATGCCTTCTTTAACTGAAAAGCATTTTTATGTTGCAGTTGAAGGTACTTGGAACGCAGACGCGAAAGAGTCTATGCGCAAGACTGGTGTTGAAATTCAAGCTGCGGTGAACAAAACCAATCTTGAGTCTTTGCACATTGTGAATCAAAGTTCTTTCGAAAAAGCAGCTTGGTATTTGGCTGAAGGTGCTGCCTTGAGTAACTATCAATTCTTGAAGTATTTCAAGGAAAAGGAAAACAAGAAGAACACCCTTTCAAAAATCTTTGTAACCGATGCTACCATTAGTGAAGGCGAATGGCTAGAATTACAAGGCATCATTCAAGGAACGGAATTGGCGCGCACGTTAGTTAACGAGCCGGTGTCATACTTAACAGCAACACAGTTTTCTTCTGAAATGACGAAGGCTGGAAAAGTAGCTGGATTCAAAACGCAAGTTTTGAACAAGAAACAAATTGAAGCACTTAAGATGGGTGGACTTCTTGGCGTGAACAAAGGCAGTATTGATCCGCCTACATTCACAATCATGGAGTACAAACCAAAGAATGCGAAAAACAAAAAGCCAATTGTTTTAGTTGGTAAGGGTGTGGTATTCGATACGGGAGGATTAAGCTTGAAGCCAACTCCAGGTTCAATGGATGAAATGAAATGCGACATGGCGGGTGGTGCTGCAGTAATAGGTGCGATCTATGCAATTGCTGCAAACAAACTTCCAGTCCACGTTGTAGCACTTGTGCCTGCAACAGACAATCGTCCGGGTGGAAACGCATTGTGTCCGCAAGACGTTATCACGATCAGTGATGGAACCACTGTTGAAGTATTGAATACAGACGCTGAAGGAAGATTGATTCTTGCAGATGCGTTGGTTTATGCTAAGAAATACAAACCAGAATTAGTTATAGATTTAGCAACATTAACCGGTGCTGCTGTGCGTTCAATTGGGACCTACGCAAGTGCGGTTATGGCTACTGCTGATCAAAAGGTGGTAAACAACTTAATGGATAGCGGTTTCGAAGTTTGGGAAAGATTAATTCAATTCCCAATGTGGAAGGAATACGGTGAAGAGATGAAGAGCGATGTAGCTGACTTGAAGAATTTAGGTGGTGCATTTGCTGGGCAAATCTCTGCTGCGAAATTCTTAGAGCATTTCACAGACTACCCATGGATTCACATTGATATTGCGGGTCCAGCATACCAAAACAAGGTTGATGCCTACCGCACGAAAGGCGGAGTAGGAGTAGGTGTTCGTTTGTTATACGATTTCATTAAAAAGAATTACGCTAACTAAACCGAATAACCATTCGGTTTGAAAACCATTTGAAAATGGAAAGAGTGAAAGTGGGTATTAGCTGCGGCGACATGAACGGTGTAGGGTTGGAAACAGTCCTGAAAGTGTTCTGCGATGCGCGTATGCTTGAACACATTGTTCCAGTCATTTATTCGCATGCTGAAATTATTAAGCAAACGAAGCGCATTGGTGGAATGGAAGAATTCACCTATCAGAATGCTACAACCGCTGCAGAGGCCGTTGCGAAAAAAGTGAATCTGGTGAATTGCTGGAAGGAGTTTAAAGGAGATATCGAATGGGGAAAGCCAACCGCAATTGGTGGTGAAATGGCGCGTAGAAGTTTAGAGATGGCAGCAAGTGATTTAGCTTCGAATAAAATCGATGTCTTAGTAACTGCTCCCTTCAATAAAGACAATGTTCAAAATGCAGAATTTAAATTTCCAGGACACACCGAATATCTAGCGAAAATGGCAGGTACAGAAAAGGTTTTAATGTTCTTGGTTAGTCCAGCTTTAAAGATTGGTATTGTAACTGGACATGTTCCTTTGAAGGATGTAAGCGCAAGCATTACGAAAGAAAAAATCACAGAGAAGTTGGTGCTTATGCGCGAAAGTCTTGAACGTGATTTTGGTGTAGCTACTCCGCGTATTGCCGTGCTTGGATTGAATCCGCATGCAGGCGACAATGGTTTAATTGGAACCGAAGAAAAAGAAATTATCCTTCCAGTTGTTCGTGAGCAAATGGAAAAAGGATTTCAAGTTTATGGCCCTTATGGTGCTGATGGATTCTTCGGTACTGGAGCTTACAAGCAGTTCGATGCTGTGTTGGCCATGTATCACGATCAAGGTTTGGCACCTTTCAAAGCTTTGGCATTCGATAGTGGGGTAAACTTCACTGCTGGACTTCCTATTGTAAGAACTTCGCCAGATCACGGTGTTGCTTATGACATAGCTGGAAAGGGAACAGCAGATGAATCGTCGTTGCGTGCTGCTATTTTTACGGCTACAGATATCTTTCTTAAGCGCAAAGAGTATCGTGGTTTCTCGAGCAACCCTTTGCAAAAGCAAGACATTAAGGAGAACAGAGAAGACCGTCGCGAATGAGAGTGAAAGTCTTGGTTATTGGTCATACGCATGAACCTTACGTCAAGGAAGGTATTGCGCGTTACACCAAGAGACTTCCACATTATTGCACGTTCGAATATGTTGAATTGAAAGACATCGCGACGAAAGGTCTTATACCTGAAATTCAAAAAAACAAAGAGGGTGAACTTATTCTAAAGCAACTTAAGACCGAGGATTTTCTTTGCTTGCTAGATGAAAAAGGTAAGGCCTTCACTTCAGTAAATTTAGCGAAACACATCGAGAAGAAACAGCTCGCAGGGACTAAATCATGGGTGCTTGTGATCGGCGGTGCATATGGATTTTCAGACGATGTCTATGCTCGAGCGAACGAACAAGTTCGATTGTCTGACATGACTTTTCCGCACGACTTGGTGCGAATTGTTTTGGTGGAACAATTGTACAGAGCCTTCACCATAATTCGTGGTGAAGGGTATCATCATATTTAATTAAGACAACTTCGAAAGCGCTGCTTCCAATGAAGCAATCGATTGCGTTACATCTTCGTGCGAAGCTGTTCCTACACTTAATCTATACCACGTAGAATCATCAGAAGCACCGAACGCACGGAAAGGAACAATGGCCACTTTCGCTTCATTCAAGATATACGAAGTAATGTCGCCCGTGTTTTCAAGTGTGTTTCCATCTGCGGTTTTCTTTCCAATTAAATTGAATTGAACCGTTAGATAAATAGCAGCCGCTGGAGGAATGGCACGGACCGCAAATCCTTTTTCACGCAGGCTTTCAAAGCCGGCGTAAAATCCATTTAAGCGCGTTTGCAATTCTTCTTTGATCCACGTCAAATAGTTGTCGAGCAACGAAATGTTTTGCAAATATCTTCCTGCAGCAATCTGCTCTGGACGTGGCGCCCAGGCACCCACGTGACCGAGAATGCTCTTCATTTTATCAATGATAAACTCTGGACCAAATCCCCATCCGACACGAACACCAGTAGCGGCAAGTGATTTCGAAATACCGTCTACGAAGACTGTGTATTTTCTCATTTCAGGACGAAGAGTAACAGGATCGAAGTGTTGTGTATCTCCGAAAGTAAGCAACGAATAAATCTGATCGTACATCACGTACAACGGTTTTTCATCTGCTCCACGCTTCGCATTTTCTTCCAACACCATGTCGCAAATACTTTCAAGTTGTGCTTTTGAAAACACAGTTCCTGTTGGGTTCAATGGTGAGCATAACGCCAACAATGAAGCACCTTGAATGTGTTCCTTCAACATATCTGCATTCGGCATGAAGTTGTCTTCTGGAAGTGTTTCAACGAACACTTGATGCGCGTGAGAAAGATGTGTGTAGTGGTTGTTATTCCATGACGGAACAGGGAAAACAACTTTGTCTCCCGGATCAACGATGGCTTGGAAGATGGCGTAAATGATAGGACGCGCACCTCCGGCGATTAAAATTTCTTCAGCAGAATATTCAAGACCTTGTTTTTCTTTGAGCAATTGCACAACGGCGTTGCGCAGTTCAACTACACCGTTCGCTACAGGGTAGTTGGTTAAATCTTCGTTGTAACAATCAATGATGAACTGTTTCAGTTCAGCAGGAATCGGGATGATTTGTGGATTGAAATCACCAATGGTGAAATTGTATATTTTTTCTCCTTGAAGAATACGATCGCGAATTTCTCCGCCTAGTTTAATGATTTCAGAACCAATAAGATTCTCTGCCATTTGCGAAACACGCATGTTTAGCTTTTCTTGCTGAAGGGTAGCACTCATTTCAATAAATTGTCTCTCGGTAATTAGTGGCGCAAAAATAGTCTTTTTTAAGACTAATTGAGCTATTCTCCTGCTTCGTGAAGTATTTCTAATATGGTTCGAAAGGCCACAGCCCGATTCCCATATTTATCAACGTGTTCTTTTTGCAGTCGTGGTGCATGTTCTACGAAGTAGCTGTCGAGTTCACTGCGATTAAGTGCAGTGTATTGAACGGCATACGTAACACCATTCTCTTCTTCGCCATGAACACGCAGAATGCGGTTTTGAAGAAATTTGCCCGTATTCATGACGTCTGGAATGTGAATGTTTTTCATCCAGGTAATCCATTCTTCGTGAATTTCGGGGTCTACGCTTACGGTAACGTTGTATACAATCTTATTCATGGTGTTTTCTTGGGAACAAAGATGTGGAGTTTTTCAAAAAGAAGATTAGATTTGAAGAAAATTAATAATTATGCAAACGGGCTTCAAACACTTACACATTTTACTTCCTTATTTATTGTTATTGCTTCCTTTACTTGCCATTGTTGTTTCATTGGTGAAAGAGAAGAACGAAACCGTTTCAGGAAAGCCAAGTAAATTGGTGTTGTTTACATTAATTTTTTCTCACATTCAGTTAGTAGTTGGATTGGTTTTGTTGGTGATGGACATAATGAAGAACACTGGCATAATGAAGAATCCTGATTTGCGTAAGAAGTTAGTTGAACACCCTGCTATGATGATTCTAGCGGTTGTGTTTATCACAATCGGATATTCAAAAGCGAAGCGTGCAACAAACGGTCGCGTTCGTGCAAAGAAAATTGCTGTTTTCTACGGTTTGGGGTTGTTAATCACTCTTGTTGCCATCACCTACTTAGGATATTGGTCTCAACTTGCTTTCATGCCTAAATAATGGTTAAGAGAATTTTTCAGATTACTTTATTTGTTTTCTTTGCGTTATTGTTCGCCTGGAATTTTACTGCTTGTAACGAGGAGCCAAAGCAAAACGGACCTGTTGATGCTCAAGCACTTTTCGTTAAGCGATGTGCAACTTGTCACGGCAGTGAAGGAAATCTTCAGCTGAGTGGTGCGAAAAACATTACGGTGAGTCAGCTTTCCGCCGATGAAATAAAAAATCAGATTATACACGGAAAAGCAGGAATGCCTCCATTTGAAAGTATGCTAACTGTTCAAGAAATTGAGGTACTTACAGCATACTGCATGAAGTTGTCGGGAAGATAAAAATGGCAAAATTACAAGAGACCAAGAAACCCCAAGAGACCTGTGTTCTCGTGGGTATTGTGAACAAGCGTCAGAACATTGATGTCCTTACCGAGTATTTAGATGAGTTGGCATTTCTAGCCACAACAGCCGATGCGTTTTGTGTAAAGCGTTATTGGCAAAACCTCGATCATCCGGACAATAGAACCTTTGTAGGTTCTGGTAAAATTCAGGAGATTAAAGATTTTGTTTTCGAGAATGAAGTGGACATGGTCATATTCGACGATGAGCTTTCGCCTTCGCAATTGCGTAACCTCGAGAACTTATTCAACGACGACGATCACAAGGTGAAAATTTTAGATCGAAACAATTTGATCCTCGATATTTTCGCGGCTCGCGCCCAAACCGCCCATGCGAAAGTACAAGTTGAATTGGCGCAATACGAGTATTTGCTTCCACGCTTAACGCGCATGTGGACGCACTTAGAAAGACAAAAGGGTGGTATTGGAATGCGCGGTCCGGGTGAGCTTCAAATTGAAACCGACCGAAGAATTATTCGCGATCGAATTGCCAAGTTGAAAGAAGACTTGAAAATTATTGATCGTCAAAAAACTACACAACGCGGAAATCGCGGAGCTATGGTTCGTGTTGCCCTTGTTGGTTATACCAACGTAGGAAAGTCGACCATCATGAACATGATGAGCAAGAGCGAAGTGTTGGCTGAGAACAAATTGTTCGCTACGCTAGACACCACTGTTCGTAAGGTAGTTGTGAAGAATTTGCCTTTGTTGTTAAGCGATACAGTAGGGTTCATTCGCAAGCTTCCTCACCAATTAATTGAATCGTTTAAGAGTACGTTGGATGAAGTTCGTGAATCGGATTTGTTGGTGCATGTTGTAGACATTTCACATCCACAATTTGAAGATCATTACAAGGTAGTTATGGAAACGCTTCAAGAGATTGGAGCGGGCGATAAGCCAATGATATTAGCGTTCAACAAAGTAGATGCATATTCTTTCGTTGAAAAGGATGAAGACGATCTTACACCTAAGACCGCTGCTAACTTTTCTTTGGAAGAATTAAAAGAATCTTGGATGGCGCGCATGGGTTCTGAAGATGTTGTTTTCATGAGTGCATCTAAGAAGATTCAGATTGAAGAGTTTCGGGAAATTTTATACAATCGTGCCCGTGAGATTCACGTTGTTCGTTTTCCGTACAACGATTTTCTCTTCGATGATTTTACTGAATAATTCCGTAAATACTTAGCCCCAAGTAAACCAAGTAAAGCACAATGCTTTTCTTCAATCCGCGCGTCCAATAGGTGTAGATTGAAATGGAATTTACTGCGATGAAGTAGTACCAATTGCTTTCGATATATAAAATTTGTAGAGCTGTTCCGGCTAGGGCAAAAGCTAACACAAATGCGTCGAGTTGAGGCAGTGCTGAATTTCGTTTTTTCAAGACAAGAAAAAACAATTGCCAGAGAATAATAGATCCAAGCAGAAAAAATAGATGCTGTTTGAAATCCCATACAGGATGTTCAAAGGAGGCGTCGGAATTCATCCAACCAAATATTGCGAAGCCAACATAGAACAGTTGTAGCCAACTTTCTCCTTGTAGGTTGGCTTTTCGACATAAATAAAAATAGGTTGCGCTACCGACAATAGCCAAAGGCCAGCACCACGCGGATTCTAAGAGATAGAGAATGGTGTAGGCGAGACTTGTGAGTATGGCTAGAATTTCCATTCAGCAAATTTAGTCGTGAATGTGTCCTGTTTTATCAACGACTTTTTTTTGTTTAGGCTGCTTCCTTATCAAAAATCGTTAGATTTGCACTCCTGAATTTAAGTTTATTTCAATGAAGAAATTATTACTGTTTTTATCACTTACTCTTCCTGTTTTTGCTTTTGCTCAGCGCAATTGTGGAACAATGGAGCATTACGAGCGCGCGGTTCAAGAGAATCCGTCATATGAGCTCAACCAAATTGAAATTGAGAACTTTACCAATGAGTTTCTTTCTCACAACAATGGTACAGACCGTGCTATTGTGACCATCCCAGTAGTTGTTCACGTGGTTTATAACACGACAACTGAGAATATTTCAGATGCACAGATTTTGACGCAAATTGATGTGTTGAACAAAGACTTCGCAAAGATGAACGCTGACGCTGTTAACACGCCTTCAATCTTTACAGCTTCAAATACCGATATTCAATTTTGCATGGCTTCTTTTGACCCTGCGGGTGCGGCAACAAACGGTATTACTCGCACTTCAACAGCGACTACTGCCTTCAGTACAAATGATGCGATGAAGAACAACTCAACTGGCGGGAAGTCTGCTTGGGATGCATCTAAATATTTGAACATTTGGGTGTGTGATATCAGTGGTGGTATCTTAGGATATGCTCAGTTCCCAGGTGGTGCTGCAGCTACCGATGGTGTTGTCGTTGACTACCAATATTTCGGTACAATCGGAACTTCTACAGCGCCTTTTAATTTGGGAAGAACAGCTACGCACGAAGTGGGTCACTGGTTAAACCTTCGTCATATTTGGGGAGACGCAACTTGCGGAACCGACCAAGTTGCCGATACACCAACGCACAACACGGCGAATTACGGTTGTCCAACTTATCCTCACTTGAGCACTTGCACAGGCACTCCAGTTGAAATGACCATGAATTACATGGATTACACAGACGACGCTTGCATGTATATGTTTTCTGAAGGTCAAACTGCAAGAATGCAAGCATTGTTCGCAACCGGCGGTCCTCGCGCGAGCTTACTTTATTCAAACGGTTGCGGAACTCCTGCTCCAGTGTTGTGTGGTATTCCGGCTAACTTGGCTGCAAATTCAGTTTCATCAACAAGCGCATCTCTTTCATGGGGTGTCGTTCCTGGTGCTACTTCTTACACTTTGCAATACAAGCTGTCAACTTCAACAACATGGACGACAGTCTCGGGTTTGACGACGACATCGTATACTTTGACGGGATTAGCTTCAATGGTTACGTATAACACAAGGGTTAGTGCAACTTGTCCAGCAGGAACAGGTTATTACACAGGTTCTTCTAGTTTTGTTACGACGTCTGCCTTCCCAACTTGCACAGATTCGTTCGAGAACAACAACACAACAAGTAAGGCCAAAGCAATTACGGTTAACACCAATGTTCTAGCTAAGATTTCAACTTCAACAGATCAGGACTGGTTCAAGTTTGCGAACACTTCAACAAACAAGAACATTAAGATTGACCTAACGACTTTACCAGCAAACTATAATGTGTCGCTTTATTCTCCAAGTGGAGCGTTATTGTTGAGTTCTACAAATACAGGAACAGCAAACGAAGTTATCATTTACAATACGACAGTTGTGGGTACATACAAGGTTGCTGTGACTACCGTTGGTGGTGCATTTAACAACACGTATTGTTATACTCTGCGCGCAAATATTAGCGCATCGAATTTCGTAAGAGAGTCCGGAGAAGATGTTATTTCATTCGAAGACGCTGAAATCCCAGCACAAGCGACATTAGCGAATTTGAATGTTTATCCGAATCCGTTTTCAAGTCAATTAACTGCTCAATTCTATTCTTCGAAGGAAGAGTTTTTGAATGTTTATTTGTTCGATGCAATGGGTAAACTTGTTTACGTGTCTAAATACCCCGCGATCACGGGAAATAACATCATTGAATTAAATGGATTGGCGCTACCTTCAGGGTATTACCATTTCTTAATTCAGAACGAAACAGAGCGAGTTTCAAAATCGATTATTCGCGAATAAGATAATCATCAATAATGAAAATGGCGATCCAAATGGGTCGCCATTTTTGTTTGAACTTGTTTCAAGTTTATCGCTTACTGAGAATATTCGTTGTTGAAAATCCTTCAACCAAAGGAATAGCAATGGCTTTTCCTCCAGATGCTTTTACTTCCTTTGAGCCAACCATGTAGGTCTTGTTCATTTCATCCGTTTCATCTGGATTGTAATCGCCGCCTTTCACTAATATGTCGGGCTGAATGGCTAGAATTAATTCAAGAGGGGTGTGGTCTGAAAATACGATGGCGGCGTCGACACATCTGAGTGCTTCAAGCACTCTGACGCGAGCCCATTCGGGATTGATGGGGCGTTCAGGACCTTTGTTTAAGCTACGAACAGAAGCGTCGCTATTGACGCCTATAATAAGCCTGTTGCCTTGCGCAGCAGCTTGCTCGAGATATGTAACATGACCCACATGCAAAATATCGAAGACACCATTGGTAAAAACAATGGTATCGCCAGCTTCACGCCAAGCTTTAATTTGCTGAAGCAGTTTTTCCATATTTGATTCTGTATGATACAATGAGGAATCCAACGAATCCAGATAGAATTTCCATCAAAGTTCTTGTCGACCAAGAAACCGTTGCGAACGTTAATCCAAGTAGGGAAGTCGATGCGTTGTTTTCATCTGCATACCCCAAGACAATGAACCCTATGATAGTAATGGAATGAAATGCACCCAGTCCACCAGGGGTTGGTGCAAGCATGGCCAAGCTCGCGCAAATCATTAAGAAAACTGATTCATTTAAGCCCATGTGTTCGCAACCTGGAACAGCCAGAAGATTGAACCAAGTCATAAGCAACCAAGCGCCCCAAATTCCAACGGTTAGAAAAATGAATTTGAATTTGCCTTCAATTTTTCCAACGCTTAAAAATGCTTTCCAAGTGCCTCTGATAAATTCAGCGAATTTTTCAATGAATTTATTTTTGAACGTGTGTTTCAAAATATGGCGCAGTACCAAAATTCCTATAGCCGCCAGAACGATGAAGGCAATCCCTAGTTCCATTGAGAATCCTGGACTTTTTGTTTCATTCATTAACGAAGACAATGTTGAGGGCAGGAGTAAAATTCCCCAAAGAAGAAGCAATCCAAACATCACCATGTCTATCACACGCTCAACGATTACCGTTCCGACTAAAGTGGAAACTGGAATTTTATCTGATTTGAAAAGCAAGGTACAACGCGCTACTTCTCCGCTTCTTGGTACCAAATCGTTCATGCAATAGCCAAATGCTACGGCATGAATGGCATTCCATGTATTTGCTTTATGTCCGAGAGGTTTCAACAATTGGTTCCAACGAATTCCTCTGAATATGACAGATACATATTCAATGACTAATGCTGCAACAATCCAAATCCAATTGGTGTTTATTATTTGTCCTATAATTTCTTGAATAGAAACTCCTTTGTATGCCCAGTACAACAAACCTATTGCTAAAGCCGAGAAAGCGAAATATCTTAACGCCTCGCTCCACTTTATTTTTTTTAACACCGTTAGTGAAAAAAGAAGCAGTACAATTATACCGTTACTCCAAAAAATCCAGCTTGGTAATTCACTCGGGTTTATCATAAGTCAGAGCAGTGATACTTTGTATTTAGTATTTTTTCAAAATGTAATACGCGAAAGTACATTGTTTTTCTTGTTCGAGCGTAAGTTTGCACCATGAAACAGAGCAACAGTGAAGCACTTTTTTTAGAGGCGAAGAAATATTTTCCAGGCGGAGTAAATTCTCCCGTTCGTGCGTTTAAGTCTGTAGGTGGAAATCCATTGTTTTTTGAACGCGGAAAAGGATCTCATGTTTGGGATGCAGATGGAAACGAATTTGTTGATTTTTGTTGCTCGTGGGGGCCACTTATTTTAGGTCATGCAAATGATGCTGTTACAGAAGCAATATGCACGACAGCCGCTAAGGGCGCTAGTTTCGGTGCGCCAACACAAGAAGAAAACGAGTTGGCTTCTTTCATTTTACAACATCACAAATACTTAGAGAAAATTCGATTTGTAAGTAGCGGAACAGAAGCGGCTATGAGTGCCATTCGTTTAGCAAGAGGTTACACGGGAAGAGACAAGGTCTTGAAGTTTGAAGGATGTTACCACGGACACGTAGACGCTTTATTGGTGAAAGCCGGAAGCGGATTAGCAACGCTAGGAACATCGAGTAGCGCCGGAATTCCCGAGGCTTATGTGAAGGAAACCATTGTGGTTCCGCTGAACGATATTGAGGCTTTTGATGCAGCAATTGAAATGTATCGCGGACAAATTGCAGTTGTGGCTATTGAGCCAGTTCCTGCCAACAACGGACTACTTATTCAAGACGGTGTTTTCTTAAGACACCTTCGTGAAGTCTGTACGCGTGAAGGAATTGTATTGCTCTTTGATGAAGTTATTAGCGGATTCCGTCTTGGATTTGAAGGGGCTTCAGGATATTACGGTATTCAGCCCGATGTGCTGGCTTTCGGAAAAATCATTGGTGGAGGAATGCCTGTTGGTGCGTACGGTGCAAGTGCGGAAATCATGTCTCAAATTGCACCTGATGGCCCTGTTTATCAGGCAGGAACCCTTTCCGGAAATCCAGTTGCCATGGCAGCTGGTTTGGCTCAATTGAAAGAATTGGTCAAGCCTGGTTTTTACGAAGAACTCGAAAGGAAAACAATAAAGATGGTAAGCGCCATTCAAGCGCATGCTGATCAAAAGAATTATGTCTTCCGAATTTTCAATATGGGAAGTATTTTTTGGGTTTCTTTTTCGAAGGAAAAGGCAATTCGAAGAATGGATGAAATTCCGGAGAATAGCGGACAGTTATTTGCGCCATTCCATCGTTTCCTTTTGGAACGCGGAATTTATCTAGGCCCAAGCGGATATGAAGTGGGCTTCGTTTCTGCGGCGCATACAGATGCAGATATTGATAAAGCAATTGTTGATTTTTGCGACGCCTTGGACCACGTCTACAACAAGTAAATTCCAATCGCATACGCCAGAAAGGGAAGTTCACGAAGGGCTTCTCTTTGCATTTCTTTTGGAAGATAAGTTAGCCCTGCTTGAATAGCTAACGCGAGAATTCCTGCGTAAAAAGCTGTTGGAAGGAAGAGGTGTCCGATCAGCGTAAAAATCAAAGCGAAAAATAAGGTTAGGTTATTTCCAATTAAATGAGGAACGGTTTCAACTATTCCCGCGTCTTCCTTCCGTTGAACAAAGTCAATGCAAAGTGATAATGCAAGTGTTGTGAAAAACACACTTCCACCTATTTCGAAAATCTCTTTGGTGTGGGGTATTGCAACAAGCAGAGACCAGCACATTGCAACGGTGAAGTTTTTCAACAAAGGTGTTTTTCGAAATGAAAATTTATGTTGAAGAAAGTATAGGATAGTGAATAATGCAATCAATAATAATAAAACCGAATGAACATTCGGTGATATGACTAACATGCCAGCAACAATTAATAGAGGTAGCCAAAATGCTGGTTTATGAAGTTGTTGTGAGATCCAATAACTGTAGAAAACGGCAATGGAAAGGAGTGTATTCTCTAATGCAGTTTGTGGGTTCGAGAAAGAAAGAAGAAAGAAAGATGCTCCCCCAAGGCACAAACTTTGAATAAAGTTTATTATCACTTTATTGATTTTTAATCATGAATAGTAATACTCCAGTCACAGATCCAACAACTCCACTCAATGCTCCGCGAATCATTTTGCGAGAACGTGCTGGAGGCTCAAAGCCTTCTGCATATTGGTCGTTGTATTTGTAGTTAACGTCTGACATGTATTTTTCACGAATTTTTATTTTTCCAACGTATTGAATGGCAGCATAAGTAATGGGAGGAACTATTAAAATCATAAGACCGTCTCCTACTAAATATCCAGCTACCGTGCAAAGTCCAAATCCAATGGCACTGATGTGTCTAGCTTTGTAATTTTTTCTTGCGTCACCTGCTCCGGCAAGATACATGCGCATCTCTTCAGGTGTGTAATAATCGCCGAGCATGGTATCTTGGTAGTAAAGCACTAGTTCTTTGCTTCCGTTTGATAAGCTGAAAATTTCACTCTTATTCAATTCAACGGCACGTGTTTTTTCTTTTCCAAACAAGTTTTTTTTCTGATCGTAGATGTAAATCATTCCATCCTTTTCTTCCCAAAGTGTATTATCCACAACTGAACCGTTCATGAGTAATACTTTTCCCTGCTGCACTTGTGAATGCAAAGCAAATGGAAGAACTGCGAGAAAAACAATCAATGCACGTCTCAAAATTTGGTTCATGGCTAAAGGATTAAAAGCATTCAAAGATAGGATTAAAAGGTATGAGCAATAGAGACAACTGAAATTTTGCCTTGAAACTGATTTCGGAGAATATGAAAAGCACTTTCAAGCGTTGCGCCTGTAGTTATAACATCGTCTACAATAAGAATGTGTCTGGCAGACAAAGGAATAGGCGTGCCTATTTGAAAATCTATTTTCCGACTGTTCATACGCTCCATGCGATTGCCTTTCGTGGCGCCTTTTCCAGACGTTTGTTTTTTTAGAATTTTCAGAATTGGCAGATGGGTTTCATCGGATATTCCTTCACACAATACTTGTGCTTGGTTGTAGCCACGTTCTCTTTCTTTTATGGAATGAATGGGAATGGGGACTAATATATCCACGTCTTGAAGCCATCTCGTAGTTGCGATTCGTTTGCCCATCTCTCTTCCAAAAAAATGTCCCACTTGCATGTTCTTTTTGTATTTCAATTCATGAATGGCCCGTTGCTCAATGCTTTTCGGTTGGAAGAAATACAGCGATTGGACGCTGTGAAGGTTCATGCGATAGCCCAATTGTACGTAGAGCATGTTGTTTTTTCGAAGGAAGTGATTGGTTAAATGAAGGTATTGTTGACAATAGAAACAAACCCCTTCTTCTTTCGCTGAAAGGCTGCGATGACATGCGCTGCATACACGTGGAAACCAGCAGTTCAATAGAATATTCGAAATCTTTCTCATAATTATGGCGCTAAGATGAAAAATGAAGTTTAAATTTGCCGCCTATGATTATTCAGGTTTTAAAGTCGAAAATTCACCGAGTAACTGTAACTGAGGCAGATGTGAATTATATAGGTAGCATAACAATAGATCCAATTCTATTGGAAGCTGCGAATATGATCGAGGGTGAGCGCGTTCAAGTTTTGAATTGTGCCAACGGTGAGCGTCTTGAAACGTACATCATTTTAGGTGAAAGAGGAAGCGGAGTTATCTGCTTAAATGGTCCTGCTGCATTGAAATGCACAGTCGGCGATATAGTAATTGTTTGTTCTTATGCTCATCTTGAATTCGAAGAAGCAAAGACGTTTAAACCTTGGGTTATTTTCCCAAATACTGAAACAAACACGTTGGTTTAATTCAACGTTTTCTTATTGAAAGGAGGGAAGTAAGTTGGCTTCCCTTTTTTATTGGCTAAAAGAAAATCATAAAGTTCTTCGGTTCTAAACATGCGCTCCAATGCACCGTGATCATGTGTTTCGAAAACAGTAAATTTAACGTTTTGTCCGTCGCATGATTTAATGCGCTCAACAATTTCATAGGACTCTCCAAAAGGAACGGCCTTGTCACGTTTTCCATGCGCCACCCATACCGGTATTGTTGAAAGGCGGCAAGCGTCTTTCGCGCTTCCACCTCCGCAAAATGCCGCAGCGGCGCAGAATATTTCCGGATATTTACCTGCTGTATGCAAGGTGCCATATCCGCCTAAACTCATTCCGGTGATTGCAATTCGAGAGGTATCGACGCGATGCGTTTTTTCTAATTCACGAATGCATGCAACAACTTTTGAAGGCTCCCAAGATTCTCCTTTCTTGACTTGCGGAGCAATGATGATAGCAGGAAAATTTCTACCCTTGTCAAGTTCGTGAACAAGTCCGTACGAGCGCACAATTTCCAAATCAGTACCACTCAAACTTCTTCCATGCAAGAACACAATTACAGGCCAAGCACTGTCTTTTTGAGCATTGTAATTTTCAGGTTCGTAACACCAGTAATGGTATGGTGCTCTTGAGTTTTCAACTTTAAATAATTTCGATTTCTGTCCGAAAGAAATTGCAATTATGGATAAGCAAAAGAATAGCGCTGTTAACTTTTTCATTCGAGAATAAAACTAAAAATTTTGTTGCCCCTGGCGGGTTGAATAATTCTGTTTCCCCAAGCAATTGGTGAAGATTCAAACGTACATCCGAAGTTTTGGGAATAAAGGATACTTCCATTCATTCCATCAATTAAATAAATAACACCTCCAACTGTTGGAACGAACAAAGTAGGATAACCATTTTTGTCGTACAAGGCTATTGGAGAAACCCAACTGTATTGAAGAAAAGGTACTTTGAAAATCTGTGTTCCAGTTTCCTTGTTTAGCGCAATCAACTCACCAGCGCCGTTTACAGTTGTTCTAGAGAAAATGGTGTAGACAATGTTTGAAGCCTGATTCTTTCCGATAAGCGTTGTTGCAAGGACACCGCCATTGTTTACTTTTTCTCCAACAGAAGAGTAACATTCTTTTTCAAATCGCCACACTTCCTTCCCTGTTAATCCGTCTAATTTTCTCAAGTATCCGAATCCCTTTGGACCTTGCTTGTCTACTTCATTTCCAATAAAAATAAAGGGCTTGTCTTTTTCAATTGAAAGCACAGGTGATGCGTCTGAATCATCTGTATTGAAGAAGTGCCAGCGCGGTTGCATGGTGCGTAAATCTGCGCAAAAAACATTGCCCCCATTATCGGTGAAATATCCCAATTGCTTGTAGGCGCATGGACTCGATTCAATTCCCTGATGCGCTGAAGCGGCAAGTCTATATCGGAATTGATCAATTGCGCTGAACGAAGTGTCGCTGTAGTTGGTTCTATAAATCACGCCCGATTCTGTAGGCCAAATGAGTGTCGTGCTCGAAGTGTCTAGCAACGGCGAAGCATCACAGGCACCCCATTTTCGAAGCGAAAAAGCAGAAGGTAAAATCTCTTCGTGAAGAAGCGATTGTTTTTTCAAGTGAAAGACTCTCCATGCCATATTACCACGATGCGGGATGCCCTGTCCAACAAAAAGTAAATCTTTGTTTTTCGGGTCTATACTCGGAGTACCTTTAATAGGGTTTCGAATGAAAAGAGGCGGACGCGTTTCTGCTCCTGTTTCAAAATCGAGAAAGTAGATTTTTCCGGACAAAGAAATTTGAATGATTTCCTTCAATTCATTCTTCGAAAGAAATGTCGGATTCAGATTACTCAATTGAGCGATTTCCGATTTACTCCAATTCACAACAAGTGGCTGTCCTGTCCATCCAGCCCCGCCTCCCCAATAACCGAAGGGGCCATTCAGCGTATCCATGGCAGTTTGAAACGACCAACTTTTAATTATTTTTTTTGGTTGGAAGGAAAGACTTCCGCGAACTGGAGAGTTGCGCTGATTCCCCCCACGAAAGGTGAAGATACCCTCAGGATTTTCTTCGTCTATTTCGAAATATAAATCTTGAATGTTTTGAATGGAATCGTTTTTCGATTCAATGTAAAAACTTGTGTCGACTAACGATGTGAAATAGGTGATTTCCTTTTTTGCTGGAGTTGTTTTTTGTTTTTCCAAATTAGAATTTTCACCGGAAGCATTTTTGCATGAATGGAGAAGCAAAGCGAACAGGCACAATATAAATATGTAAGAACTCGCTTTTATCATGAAGTCATACAAAGATAGTCACGAACCTTCCACTAAATTTGCGTTCAAATAATTCAAACTATGGGAGCTTGGGAGAACACAGAGCAGTTCGCTAAAATGAAAGACGAATCGAATCCGTTAAAATCTTTACGCGAAGAATACTTCATTCCGAAACATGACGGAGTTCCCATGCTATACTTCACAGGTAACTCATTGGGACTTCAGCCAAAAGGTGTGAAAGAGTATTTGCTTCAAGAGTTGAGTGACTGGGAAAAGTTCGGTGTGGAAGGACATTTCGATGCGAAGCGTCCTTGGTTCAATTATCACGAAGTGTTAACCGATTCGTTGGCTCGAATAGTAGGAGCAAAAAAATCAGAGGTTGTTGCAATGAATCAGCTCACTGTGAATTTGCATTTGATGATGATAAGTTTCTATCGTCCTTCAGGAAAACGCAACAAGATCTTATTCGAGCACAAGCCATTTCCTTCCGATAGATATGCATTTGAATCGCAGGCGAAGTTGCACGGATTAAATCCAGATGAGGTGTTGATTGAAATGCAACCGCGGGAAGGAGAAGTCTTACTTCGGGAAGAAGATATTCTTGCGAAGATTAACGAGTTGGGTGAAGAGCTTGCTGTTGTTTGCTTCGGTGCCGTGAACTATTTCAGTGGACAATATTTTAATTGCGAAGCGCTCGCAAAAGCAGGACATGCAGTAGGTGCTAAAGTTGGATTAGACTTGGCGCATGCGGCAGGAAATATCGATTTGAAATTGCACGATTGGGACATTGACTTTGCTTGTTGGTGCAGTTATAAATATCTGAATAGCGGTCCAGGCGGAGTGTCCGGCGTATACGTGCATGAACGCCATCACGGAGAAGAAGTCTTGCGTCTTGCGGGTTGGTGGGGAAACAAAGCTGAGACAAGATTCTTGATGCAGAAAAATTTCGATCCAACACATTCAGCCGAAGCATGGCAAATGAGCAACGCTCCGGTATTGAGCATGGCTGCTCATCGTGCAGCGTTAGATCTTTATGATCGCACGTCAATGGATGAATTGCGCGCTCAATCGAAGGAGTTAACCGCTTACTTGGAATTCATTTTCGATGAGTTGAAAGCGAAAGGAGTGCCTGTTGAACAATTGACTTCGCGCAACGCGAATGAAAGAGGCTGTCAACTTTCTATTCGCCTCGAAGGAAGAACAAAAGATTTTGTGGGTGTGTTAGCGAAGGAAGGGGTCGTTGTCGATTGGCGCGAACCAGACATCATTCGCATGGCGCCAGTTCCAATGTACAATTCTTTCCAAGATATTTATTCATTTGGAAAAGTAATGGAGAGAATTTACGGTTTGAATTAATTCGAACTGAACAATACTTTACTTGATTCGTAAAGGAGTTTCAATGCTGCTACAAGCATAATGAGCGCAAAGCCAAATTTTACTTTTGCTATTGGAATGTTGTGAGCAAATTTGCTCCCGAACAAAGCACCTAAAATAAATCCGGCGCCAATAAGCAAAGCTGCTGTGGTATTCACGTTGCCTTGCTTGTGGTAGTGCATTACGGCTAAGAATCCAACCGGAAGTAATAGGACAGCGAGACTTGTCCCTTGCGCTTGCAGCTGCGTATAACCAAGAAAGTAGACTAGTGCAGGGACAATAATAAGACCTCCGCCAACTCCTACAAATCCGCTGAGCATTCCCGAGGCCATGCCAATAGCGAGAAGCAAGAAAACAACATATGCAGTAATTTCCATTTTCATAAACTGTGGGTGAAAGTTAGGCTTATTTTTAATTGTTCCACTTCAAACTTCCCTTATTTTTGTTCCACATAAATTGAAAACAATGAATTTTCCAGCTGAATTAAAGTACACAAAAGACCACGAGTGGGTTCGCATTGAAGGCGATATTGCTACTGTTGGCGTTACAGATTTCGCTCAAAGCGAACTAGGTGATATCGTTTTTGTTGAAATTGAAACACAAGGTGAGAGCCTTGAAGAACATGCAATCTTCGGAACTGTTGAAGCGGTGAAAACCGTGAGCGATTTGTTCATGCCAGTTTCAGGAACTGTGATTGAAGTGAATGCTGGATTGGAAGCTGATCCTGCAGATGTAAATAGCGATCCATACGGAAAAGGCTGGATGATTAAGGTGAAATTGGCTGAAGGGGCAGATTTAAGTTCTTTAATGGACGCTGCAGCTTATGAGGCAATGGTTGGTTAATCTTCCAAAAAAATATTGGACAACTGCTCACATTTTGTGGGCAGTTGTTGTTTTTGGCCTACACGCCATGTCGAGCAAGTCATTTCCGAAAATTTCTTTTTGGGAAAATTTAGGTCCAGATAAAATTGTTCATGCGTTCATGTTTTTCGTTGGTTCAGCCTTGGCTTTATTTTCAGGATGGGGTAGGCTGAAGTCAGTTATGATCTGGATATCCGCCGGAGTGCTTTTAGAATATTACCAATTCTTTTTTACAACCGATCGTTCTTTCGATTGGTTTGACGTCGTTGCTGACTGGGTTGGTGTCTTGAGTTCTCCAATAATTCCCAACATTAAACAACGTTACCTCGTTGATAAATAGAGCGATTTGTTTGTAAAGTTGCTCCGTAACTATTATTTTCGCTTCCTTAATCAAGATTAATGGAAAATTTGTCGTTTCGTTCAAAGAACAATTGGGCTCTATCCAATATTTCTAAATCGTTGTTGCTATTTCTAACTGTTTTATCCAGCATGTTAGTTGCAACAAATCTATCAGCCCAAAACCTTATTACCGTTCCATTCAATAATGGTTTTGTAGGGTTGAGTGGTGGTAATAACTCTGCTACAAGTTGCTATTATTTTAGCGGTACGGGTGGATTAGGTTGGACGAATGTTCAATTTTCGCAAAACTCGCCGACGAATATTTTTGTAGCGCAAGGAAATGATATTATTGGCTCAGTATTAATAACTGACGCGCTTGGAGTGGAACATACTATTCCGGGTTTTATCAAGTGGAGAACGCCGAGTGGAGGAGCGCCGTCGACTATGGTTTTTCAACCAAACGTTGGCTCGAGTTTTACCTTAGCAACGAATGGATTTAATGGAGCGTCAACATACACCATCACAGATGGAAATTATATTGGCCTCACATTTAACGGACAAACTTTAACGATTTCACCTGTACCCGGCACTGTAACTGGTAACGCTGCGACGAATGGTCTTTTAGATACACTCAATGCCTATCTGGCGACATTCGCAGATATGTCGGTTGCTGATGTTACTGTGAATGAGGCAGCGGGTACTGTTACAATTACTGTAACAATATCAACCACTGTTTCAAGCATTGTCACTGTAAATTATGCAACTAGCAATGGTACCGCCATTGCAGGTAGTGATTATACAGCAGCAACCGGTTCGCTTACATTTCCTGTTGGTAGTGTTTCACAGACTTTTACTATTCCAATCATCAATGACTTAATAACAGAATCGGATGAAACATTTACGGTGACACTCACGGACCCTGTGAATATTTCTCTTTTAGATCCAGTGGGTATTGTTACCGTTATCGATAATGATATCCCTGTTGAGATTTGTAATGGAGTTGATGACGATGGTGATGGTTTAATCGATGAAGGGGTAACAAATACTTACTACGCTGATACAGACGGCGATGGTTTTGGAAATTCAGGCTCTTCAATCCAAGCCTGTACCTTGCCAATCGGCTATGTAACAAATAATAACGATTGTAACGATGCAAGTGCCTTAATTAACCCAAATACTATTTGGTACCTAGATGTAGATGGTGACGGTTACTATGTAAATACAAGCGTATCATGCACAAGCCCTGGCGCTAACTACAACACGACTGGTGGCATCAATGGCGATTGTAACGATAACAACGCAGCAGTAAACACTGCGGCAACGGAAGTATGTAACGGCATCGATGACAACTGTAATGGTTTAATCGATGAAGGTGTATTGAATACGTATTATGCAGATGTTGACGGAGACGGTTATGGCGATGCGGGATCAAGTATCCAAGCATGTTCAGCACCAGCAGGCTATGTAACAGACAATACAGACTGTAACGATAACAACATCGCCATCAACCCAACTACTGTATGGTACTTGGATGTCGACGGCGATGGCTACTACGTAAGCACAAGCGTGTCATGCACAAGCCCTGGCGCTAACTACAACACGACTGGTGGAACAAGCGGCGACTGTAACGATAACAACGCAGCAGTAAATACTGCGGCA
>Ga0315902_10002018_pt1 | contig 32238 bp, 31 predicted proteins | sample LakEriMetagenome_9_FD_203523 | JGI IMG/M metagenome (GOLD analysis project Ga0315902, IMG submission 203523) | Freshwater fungal communities from buoy surface, Lake Erie, Ohio, United States - Buoy 12 MA117 | ecosystem: Environmental > Aquatic > Freshwater > Lake > Lake biofilm | place: USA... | reverse complement strand
AGCAGCACTGCGCCGGGTTCGCTGACAAGTTCGGCGCGGCGCAGCAATAGCCGCGCTGCCGACCCGGCGGGGTCCAGATTCAGCCGGTGAAGCAATGACGGGCGCTCAAGCCGGGCAACCAGCTGGACCAGCCCAAAGCCGTTCATCGCCGTGCGCTCATGCGGCCAGTCAGCCAAAGCGTCGCCCAAAGCGCTATCAACTGCCTGACGGTCGGGCTTGGCTTCCAGACTGGGAAAATCGACCACGATCGAGCCGCTCAGATCGAACCGGCGCAGGGCAGCGGCCAGTGCCGGCACGGCAGCCAGTGCCAGGATGCGCGGTGGCAGGTCACCATCAACATCTACAACGGTCATGGCCGGTGTCGGGGTGATCGTCAGCGCGCCGCCGGGAAAAGCGATCGCACCGCTCCACGCTTCGCTCCAGACCGCCTCCCACAGGCCAGGGGGCAGGCGGTGGACGGTGCGTCCGGGCGGCGGAGGGGCAGGGCAGCATTGCTCCTGCGTGGGACGCGCCTGTGCCCGCTTGAGCCGCCCGGCTTCGGTCATGGCGCCGCGCATCACTTTCAATCGCAGCACGCCACCTTCGCTGGCTTCGGTCGGCAACCGATCGACCAGGGCTTCCTCTTCGTTGGCAAAGCGGGCCGTGCCGCGCCTTGATCCGCTGGCGCGGGCGATCAGCACGGCATCCTCGATCTGGCCTGCAGCAAGTTTGCCAGGCCAGTCCAGCCGGGCAGCAATCGCTTCTCCGCCTGCAATCAGCAGCGCGCGGTTTTCGCCAATGCCGGCCTCATGCAGCCACTCAGCCAAGTGGATATCCAGCGGCGCGGAGCAGCGCCCGGGTTTCGAACAGGGGCAGACCGATCACGGCCGAATGACTCCCTGATATGAACCGGATCAGGGCTTCAGCTCGGCCCTGGATGGCATAGCCGCCGGCCTTGCCGAGGCCTTCGCCGCATTCGAGGTAGGCATCAAGCTCTTCCGCTGAAAGCTGCTTGAAGATGACAACAGTCTCAACCATCCGGGTCCGGACTGTGCCCGCCGCATCGATTACGCAAATCGCCGAAATGCAGCGATGGCGGCGTCCGGATACGAGGCTGAGCAATTCGCGCTGGGTCTCGACGGTCTCCGCCGGGGGCAGAATCCGACGGCCCACTGCCACTGTGGTATCGCCTGCCAACACGATCTCGCCGGGACCACGCGCTACGGCTGCAGCCTTAGCCTGGGCCAGCCGTAAGGCATAGGCCCGCGGTGTTTCGCCCTTTAGCGGGCTTTCGTCGATATCGGGGCTGGCGATCCGGTCAGGCGTGGCTCCAATCCGAGCGAGCAATTCACGCCGCCGCGGAGAAGAGCTGGCAAGGACGAGCGCCGGGCTGGACAATTAGCCGAACTGGCCCGGGCCGCCGCGGCCGGGCATAAAGCGGTAAGTAATGCGCCCCTTAGTCAGATCGTAAGGGGTCAGTTCGACCAGCACCTCGTCGCCGACCAGCACGCGAATGCGGTTCTTACGCATCTTGCCGGCAGTGTGGCCCAGGATTTCATGATCGTTTTCCAGCCGGACGCGGAACATCGCGTTGGGCAGGAGTTCGACCACCTGGCCGCGCATTTCGAGGAGTTCTTCTTTCGCCATTCGGGCTCTAATTCCGTTGCTGATCGGGTGCGTTGGGCCGCGCCATAGCGGCGGGCGGCACAAAAGGAAAGCCTCGCGCCGATTCGACCAAATACCGACTTCATCCGTTCTGCGACATTCTGTTACCCGGCAAGGCCTTGTCATTGCGCCAGCAACCGACCATCTGGCTGTCCGGGCAGGGGGAAAGCTGATCGTCATCTCTGCGATCACGGAGTTACAATGCGATACCTTGCCTGCTTGCCTTTGCCACTGGCCCTCGTTGCCGTTCCGCTGCACGCTGCCGAAGCGGTCAGGGATGAAGCGGCGCCTGCTGCTGACACCGCAGAAACGGACAATACCGAGCAGCAGGGCAATGAGATCCTGGTTGTTGCGGAGCGGATTCGCGGGCAAGTCGAAGCACCGCAGCCGCCACTGGCCGTGCTTGATGAAAAGGATATCCAGGCGCTCGGCGCGACGACCCTGGCTGACGTGTTGACCCAGTTGGCCCCCCAAACTGGCTCAGGCCGCGGGCGTGGTGGTGGGCCACCAGTGGTGCTGATCAATGGACAGCGTATCGGCAGCTTCCGTGAAATGCGCAATTTCCCGCAGGAGGCAATTCGCCGGGTCGAGATCTTGCCCGAGGAAGTCGCGCTGCGTTTTGGCTTTCCGCCCAACAGCCGCGTCGTCAACATGATCCTGAAGGACAACTTCTCGAGCAAGACGATCGAGGCCGAAACCGCGTTCGCCACGCGCGGCGGGTTTCAGACGTACGAGCTTGAGGCCACTGCGCTGCGGATAAATGGTCCGCAGCGGCTGAGCGTAACCGGCCGGATCGATGACAGTTCCGAGCTGACCGAGGCTGAACGTGGGGTCTTGCCGGTCAATTCCTTGCCAGGCGCAACAAGCCAGGCCGAGTTCCGCAGCCTGATCCCGGATTCGCGCGATCTGGCCCTCAACATGTCATGGGCGCGGGGCCTCGGCAAAGACGGGTTGGGCGGTTCGCTAAGCTTTAATGGCAATGTCACGCGGAGTGACAGTTTTCGTCAGTCGGGTCTTAATCCATCGGACCTGACCGATGTGCTGCAAAGGCGCACGCGCACCACGGCCGTTCAGGGTGGCGCTGCGCTAACCACTCGGCTGGACGATTGGCAGCTCAATGCCACTCTGGACGCCGCCCACAATGAAAGCCGGACGTCGATCGACCGGCCGCTCACCACGATTGTCGATACGGCCCGCAGCAACACGGAATCCGTGACCGGCTTGGTGACTGTGGTGGGCCGTCCGCTCCGGATCCCTGGCGGCGAAGTGACAAGTACGTTCCGGCTTGGGTATGCCTGGGCGGACATCGTCAGCGATGATACGCGCTCGGCCATCGGCGCGATCAACCTGCGCCGCGGCGATATCAGTCTCGGCACCAATATCGGTCTGCCGATCACCAGCCGCCGGGAAAACTTTGGCGCCGGGCTTGGCGATCTTAGCCTCAATTTCAGTGCCGGTTACAACGAGCTGTCGGATTTTGGCGCACTGACCGACTGGAGCGCCGGGCTGACCTGGTCGCCCTTTACGCTGGAGAAGCTCAGCCTTTCGGCCAGCTACCTGGTCAACGATGTGGCCCCGGGGCTGACCCAGCTTGGGAACCCGGTCACGACCACATTCAACGTCACGGTGTTCGATTTTGCCCGCGGGGAGACTGTTCTGGCATCCGTTATCAGCGGTGGAAATGCCTCGTTGCGCAAGGAGCGCCAGCGCGACCTGAAGTTCGGCGCGACCTGGCAATTGCCATTCCTCCAGAATTCCAGCCTGGTCGCCGAGTACTTCCGTAACCGGTCTGATGACGTGACTGCATCGTTTCCTTTGCTAACGCCCGAGATCGAGTCTGCCTTCCCCGGTCGCGTCACGCGCGATGCCACTGGACGGCTGACCTCGATTGATCAGCGGCCGGTGACTTTTGCTGAGCAGAAGTCTGAACGGCTGCGCTGGGGTCTTAATCTTTCGGGGCAACTGGGCTCCGCGCCGGCCGGTGGTGGGGGCATGATGGGTATGTTCGGCGCTGGACCGCCGCAGCGTGGGCAAGGTGCCGGTGCTCCGCCGCCTACGCCGCGGCCACAAGGCCAGCCTTCCGGGCGTCCAGCCGGTGCCGGCAGTGGACGCGGCGGCGGCGGTATGATGGGCATGTTTGGTGGCGGCGGGGCTGGTCGGTGGAGCCTGGGCGTGTTCCACTCGGTCCAGTTCGATAACATCGTATTGATCGCGCCAGGGGGGCCAGTGTTGGATTTGCTGGACGGGGATTCACTATCATCGGCCGGCTCCCCGCGTCATTCGATCCAGTTCAATGGCGGGGCGTTCAAGAGCGGTTTCGGCGCATTCTTCAACGGCACATGGACTGGCCCGTCGCGCCTCAGCGGCAACGGCCTGCCAGGAGCAAGCGACCTGCGCTTTGGCAGCGTCACCCGCTTTGACATCAATTTCTTTGCAGCGCTTGGTCAGCAGGCCAAGCTTGTGAAGAAAGCACCCTTCTTCAAGGGCACGCAGATTGCGCTGCGGTTTGAAAACCTGTTCGATTCGCGCCAGCGCGTCACCGATGCGGCCGGCAAAGTGCCGCTGGGCTATCAGCCCGATCTGATTGATCCGCGCGGGCGCATGGTCGAAATCGAGTTCCGCAAGATGTTCTGAGCATTGGCCCGGCCTGCCGGTGGGCAGGCCGGGCCAAGTGTTACAGGTGGATCAGAACACCGCCAGAATCAGGTGCAGTGTCAGCGCCATCAGCGCAAAGCTGGACAGAGCGAACAGCAGGAAGCGCACCATCACCCGGTTCCAGGTCGCCTGGACAATCGAGTGGGCAATGCGCAGGCCCACATAGGCCCAGCCAAGCTGAGCAGTGAGGCCGTCACCCTGGCCAATCAACGCCAGTGCGAGCGCCACGGCATAGAACACCGTCGGTGCTTCGTGCAGGTGGTTGTAGTTGTGGGCAATCCACTGAACATTGGCCGGCAGGATGTTTTCCAGGTCCTTGCCGGTGCCCCCGGTCAGGTTCTTGGTGTCGATCTTGGCCTTGGTCATGGCGGGTAGGCGCGTGGCATACATCCACAGCCACATCACCATGCTCCACCCGGCCAGTACGGCCAGTGGTTTCAGGATTTCCATTCCGATCATGATTAAGTCTCCCCTCAGGCAGCCAGCAACGTAAGTTTGGCAGCGTGCAGCGCCAGCATGATGAGGCACGCCGTTGAAAGCAGGAACAGGGTAAAACGTACCGGGATGGTATTCACCGTGGCCTGCCAGACCGAGTGGACGATCCGCAGTGCGACATAGGCCCAGGCGAACAACACATCATGCTCGGCCGGCCCCATGATCGCGAGGATCGCGACGGTGGCATAGAACAGCGTCGGCTGTTCCATCAGGTGGGTATAGTTGTGGGCCTTCCAGTTGACGTTGTCGGGCAGGACCCCTTCGAGATCCTGGCCGCGGCCGCCGGGCTTAGCCTGACCTAACCCGCCACCAGCCTGCTTCATTGCACCAAGACGTGTGCCGGCTGTCCAGAACAGCATGACCAGCGACCACAGCACCAGCACGGCGGCTGGTGCGAGGACTTGTGCCTGCATTTTCTCCCCCTTTATCTATGCGACCCAGGGACGAGAGGGTGTGCCGCTGGCAACCGATTGTCAAATGCAACTAATCTATTTGGTTCAGTACCTTGGCAAAGCTGGTCGGATCGGTGTTGCCGCCAGTGAGCATGATCACGGTGCGCCCGTCGAGTGGTACCTTGCCGGCGAGCGCCGCCGCCAGCGCCGCTGCGCCGCCCGGTTCCAACACCAGATGGAGCCGGGAAAAGGCGAAGCGTTGGGCGGCGCGGACCTCGGCCGGTGATACACAGAGCCCATAGGAGCAGCGTTTTTTGAGGATCGCGAAATTGATCGGCCAGGTCGCCGGAGTTTGCAGCGCGTCGCAGGCGGTAGGCGGCGCATCGGCTGCCACGCGCTGAATCTCTCCACTGGCCAGGCTGCGGGCAACGTCATCCCAGCCTTCCGGCTCTACCGGGATGATCTCGGCATCAGGGCAGGCCAGGGCAAGGCCGGCTGCCAGACCGCCGCCGCCGCAGCAAACGACGATCCGGGTCGGACCGTCAAGTCCGCGCGCCGCCATCTGCGCCGCTATTTCGATCCCGGCCGAACCCTGGCCTTCGATCACCCAGGGATCGCCGTAGGCGTGGACCAGAGTTGCGCCGGTCTGGTCGATCAGCTGCTGCGCCACGGCATCGCGATCCTCGCCGCCGGGGCGGTCATACAGCACGACCTCTGCCCCCATCATCCGGGTCGCCTCCAACTTCACTTGCGGGGCGTCAACCGGCATGACGATCGTTGCCGGAATACCAAGCCGTGCCGCCGCCCAGGCCACGCCTTGGGCGTGATTGCCGCTGGAAACTCCAACCACGCCGCGCTTGCGCTCCGCTTCGGACAGATCGCTGAGGCGGTGCCAAGCACCGCGGATCTTGAAGGCCCCGATCGGTTGCAGGTTTTCCGCTTTGCACCACACTTTTGCCCCGTTGACCTCGGTCTCCAAGAGTGGTGTCTGCACCAGCAGTTCGGCGATCTTGGCGGCGGCGCGGGCCACCCCCTCGGCGGTCGGCGCGCGCATCGGTTGTGTCGTCATGAAAGCAGCCTATATGCGCGCCTTCGCCGCTGGCAAAGGAGAGTTAAAGGTGAGCAAGGTTCTGGTGATCGGTGCGGGCGGCGTCAGCTCGGTCTGCGTTCACAAGATGGCGATGAACGCCGCGATTTTCAGCGAGATTCACCTCGCCAGCCGGACCAAGTCGAAGTGCGATGCAATCGCCGCTTCGGTCAAGGATCGCACTGGCGTCACCGTCCAGACCTATGAGATCGACGCAGAGGAAGTCCCCGCGCTGACCCGCCTGATCCAGCAGATCGGCCCTAAGCTGGTGGTCAACCTGGCGCTGCCGTATCAGGACCTGCCGATCATGGACGCCTGCCTGGCCGCCGGGGTCGATTACCTGGACACCGCGAATTACGAGCCGAAGGACGAGGCCAAGTTCGAGTACAAGTGGCAGTGGGCCTATCAGGACCGCTTCAAGGAAAAGGGGCTGATGGCCCTGCTGGGTTCGGGGTTCGATCCGGGCGTCACTTCGGTCTTCGCGATGTGGCTCAAGAAGCATAAGCTGAAAACCATCCGCACGCTCGACATTCTCGATTGCAACGGCGGCGACCATGGCCAGGCCTTTGCCACCAACTTCAATCCGGAAATCAACATCCGCGAAGTGACTGCCCCTGCGCGGCACTGGGCCAACGGCCAATGGGTTGAAACCCCGGCGATGACCATCCGCCAGAACTTCGATTTCGAGGGGGTCGGCCCCAAGAACATGTACCTCATGTATCACGAGGAGCTGGAAAGCCTGGCGAAATTCCTGCCCGAGCTGGAGCGCGGCCGCTTCTGGATGACCTTCGGCGATGCCTATATCAACCATCTGACCGTGCTGCAGAACGTCGGCATGACCGGGATCGAGCCGATCAATTACCAGGGCAAGGAAATCGTGCCGCTGCAGTTCCTCGCCGCCGTTCTGCCCAAGCCCGAGACGCTGGGACCAACCACCAAGGGCAAGACCAACATCGGCGATATCGCCACCGGCATGGCGCTCGATGGCTCGGGTGAGAAGACCTATTACATTTACAACATCTGCGATCACGAGGACGCGTTCCACGAGACCGGGAACCAGGCGATCAGCTACACCACCGGGGTTCCGGCAATGATCGGTGCGGCGATGATGCTGACCGGGGCTTGGCGCGGTGAGGGCGTGTTCAACATGGAGCAGATGGATCCCGATCCCTACATGGACATGCTGAACACCCAGGGGCTGCCGTGGCAGGTCAAGGAACTGGCCGGGCCGCTGGATTTCTGATGGAAACCAGAGCCGGCGATCCAGGAGCTTTCGCTCACTTCGACCTTAGCCGGGTCGACAGTCCCGCTTTCGTGGTCGATGCCGCGAAGCTGCGGGCCAACCTGGCCGTGTTGGCGGAAATCCGGGACCGCGCCGGGATCAAGGTGCTTGCCGCGCTTAAGGCCTTTTCGATGTGGAAGGTTGCGCCGATTGTAGGCGAATACCTCGACGGGGTGTGCACTTCTGGCCTGTGGGAAGCCTTGCTGGCGAGCGAGCATTACCAAGGTGAGATTGCAACCTATTGTGCCGCCTACAAGGTGGAGGATTTGCCCGAAATCTGCCGGCTCTCGGACCATGTGATCTTCAATTCGCCGGACCAGATTGCGCGCTTCGCACCCGTGATCGAGGCGGCGCGCGCGCGTGGTTACAGCTTCGACATCGGCCTCAGGATCAACCCGCTACACGCCGAGGGCGAAGTGCCGAAGTACGATCCCTGTGCTCCGCATTCGCGCCTTGGTTTCCCGATCGACCAGCTGACCGACGCGCATATGGCGGGCGTCAACGGGCTGCATTTCCACACGCTGTGCGAACAGGATTTCGCGCCACTGGAGCGGACCTGGCAGGCTTTGCTGCCCCGCATCGAGCGGTATCTGCCACAGCTGGAGTGGCTGAACTTCGGTGGCGGGCATCACATTACCCGCGCCGATTATCAGCGCGACGAGCTGGTGTCGTTCCTCAAGGCCGTAAAGGCGCAGACGGGTTGCCAGATCTACCTTGAGCCAGGCGAAGCGGTCGCGCTTGATGCCGGCATCCTGGTCGGCACGGTGCTGGACCGGCAGTGGAATGGCATGCCGGTGGCCATCGTCGACATTTCCGCCACCTGCCACATGCCCGACGTGATTGAGGCGCCTTATCGTCCGGCCATGCTGGGCGAACTGCCGCCGCTCGATAGCGAGACCGACGAAGGCGCGGGCGGGGCAGTGCGGCTGGGCGGGCCGTCCTGCCTTGCGGGTGACGTGATTGGCGATTACCGCTTCGCCAGCGGGCCCGAGATCGGCCAGCGTTTCGCCTTCCTCGATCAGGCGCACTATTCGATGGTCAAGACCACAACCTTCAATGGGGTGCCGCTGCCCTCGATCTGGCTATGGGACAGCGCGACCGACCAGCTCGAGTGCGTTCGCCGCTTTGGCTACGAGGACTTCCGCGATCGGCTTTCCTGAGGCACAGTCTCAGGCATAACCAAAGCTGGAGAGCGCCGTGCCTGACAAGATCCTTGACGCCCAGAGTTCCGATCCGGTGGTCATGGGCTGGATGGAGGGCTTGCCGCCGCCGCCCGAAAAGCGCCTGGCATGGGCGCGGGCCGATCACATGCGCTTCCCGACGCACCGACATGCCTATTCGCACATGCGCGAATTCCTTCCGACTGCCCGGGTGTCACGCGGGCAGGGGCCGGTATGGGACTTGCCAGTGGCGCTGCGTGACGATCTTGATGTTGTCCGGTTTCAGGCGCTCGATGATGGCCGCACTTTCACCTGGGAGCAGGCACTCAGCGTCAACTTCACCGATGCCGTGCTCGTGTTGCACCGCGGCACGATCGTTTACGAGCGCTACCTTGGTGCGACACGGCGCGATACACCGCATATTGCCTTCTCTGTAACCAAGAGCTTCGTCGGCACGCTGGCCGAGACGCTGGTGCAGGAAGGTCGGCTTGATCCCAAGGCACCTGTCGCTGAGCTGCTGCCGGAGATGGCGGGGAGCGGATTTGCCGATGCAACACTGGCGCAGGTCATGGACATGACCACTGCGCTCGATTTCTCCGAAGAGTACACTGACCCGACCTCCGGTATCGGCGCCATGAGCAATGCTCTCGGCCTCACACCGCGCGCACCTGGCTATTCCGGACCAGGCGACGTCTATGCCTTCCTGCCGACAATCAGCAAGAATGGCACTCATGGTGAGCGCTTCACTTACCGCTCCTGCAATACGGAGGTGCTGGGGTGGATCGTGGCGCGCACCGAAGGCAAGCGACTCGATCAGGTGCTGTCGGAGCGAATCTGGCAGCCGCTGGGCATGGAACAGGATGCCGATTTCCTGATCGATTCGACCGGCATGCCATTTGCAGGAGGCGGCCTTAATCCTGTGCTGCGCGACATGGCCCGCTTTGGCGAGGCGATGCGTTGCGATGGCTACGGCAATGGCGGCCAGGCTATCGCCCGTGAGGTGGTTGCGACGATCAAGGCCGGAGGCTCCAAAGCAGAGTTTGCGCCAGCCGGATATCAGTGGCTGCCGGAAGGATCCTATAAACGGCAGTGGTGGATAATGCCTGGGAATCACGGCGCTTTTTCTGCCCGCGGGATCCATGGTCAGGCCATCTATGTCGATCCGGTTGCCGAGCTGGTGATCGCCCGCTTCGGGTCTCATCCGATCGCCGCCAATGTGGCCTTTGACCCCACTTCGCTGCCGGCTTTCCGCGCGATCGCTGAGCATCTGATGCGGGGTTAAAACGGCCGCATTTTCTCTTGCAGTTAAGCCGCGAATCTTTATAGCCCGCCCCCGCTGCCCCAAGGGGACTTCCAATAACCGCAAGGCAGCCTCGTCTTCGTGTTACCTGGCCGGAAGGCCTATTGGGGGTCCCTTGAGTTGCACCAGTATCCTGACGCACTGTCCGTAGTTCGCGCGTTCTCGCCCGACGAGCCGGTCATCCTCAATCGCCCGCATGCTGCAGCGCGCGCCGCAAACTTCTTTGTCGAGAAGTTTCCGGGCAAATCGCTCTATGCGGTAAAGGCTAACCCTTCGCCGGACCTGCTCAAGGTTCTGTGGCAGGCTGGCGTGACCCATTACGACGTCGCTTCGATCGCCGAGGTGCGGCTGGTCCGCGCCACGCTGCCCGAGGCGGTCTTGTGCTTCATGCACCCGGTCAAGACACCGGCTGCGATCACCGAGGCCTATCTGGTCCACGGTGTGCGGGTGTTCAGCCTCGATTCGCAGGAGGAGCTGGAAAAGATTGTTGCCGCCACCGATGGCGCGACCGACCTTTCCCTCTGCGTCCGCCTGCGCGTTTCGTCGGACTATTCGCAGCTGAGCCTCGCCTCGAAGTTCGGGGTCGATCTGGCTGATGCCGCGCCGCTGCTGCAGGCTGCCCGCCAGGTGGCAGACAGTCTGGGTATCTGCTTCCATGTCGGCAGTCAGGCGATGACGCCGTTCGCCTTTGTCGAGGCCATGGAACGGGTTCGCGCTGCGATTGTCGATGCCTCGGTAACGGTCGACATTATCGATGTCGGTGGCGGTTTCCCGTCGGTCTATCCCGGCATGGAGCCACCGCCGCTTGAAGACTACTTCGGCGTGATCCACCGCGCGGCCGAATCGCTGCCGGTGTCCTATTCGTCGGAATTGTGGTGCGAACCGGGTCGGGCACTCTGTGCGGAATACAATTCGCTGATCGTGCGCGTTGATAGGCGCCGGGGCACCGAACTGTATATCAACGACGGTGCCTATGGCGCGCTTTATGATGCGGCCCATGTCGGCTGGCGTTTTCCGGTCGCTTGCCTGACGGAGGGCCGTGGCGAGACCGAGGAAGGCTTCTCGTTCTACGGGCCGACCTGCGACGATGCCGATTTCATGGAAGGGCCGTTTGTCCTCCCTGCCGACATCAAGGCTGGCGATTTCATCGAAATCGGCATGCTGGGTGCTTATGGCGCGGCGATGAAGACCGCCTTCAATGGCTTCGGCCAGGCAACGGCGATCACTGTGACCGACGAACCGATGTCCAGCCTCTATCGCGGCGATCGTGAGGATCCGCGTCAGAGCGACAACGTGGTTAGCCTGCGCTAGGTCAACTGAACGGATGAGCGAAGGGGCGCTTCACGTTAGTGCAGCGCCCCTTTTCGTTGTTGGCCTGCTTGCGCAGTTTAGCGCAGGACGAACCACCACAGCCCGAACAGGACCAGTAGCGCGGCCAGCAGCCACCAGACCCAGCCAAAGCCTGATTCGGGCTCTGCGGTGCCGGGCGCGGTCCCTTGCGGTGATGCCAGTCCAAGCTTGGCGGCAGACGGCGCGGCAGCTTCAGGCACCGAGGCGGGCGCAGATGGCGTCTTGGCCTCAAGGGGCGGGGCGGGGGTTGGTGCTACGTTTGGAGCCGGTTTGGACTTGGCAGCAGCCGTTTTGGTAGGAGTAGCCCTGGTCTTGGCAGCTGGGGCTGGCTTGGCTGTGGCGGGCTTTGTGGCAGCCTTGGCTCCTGGCTTGGCCGGTGCCGCCTTAACTGCCGCCTTGGCTGGAGCAGGTGGGGCCTTGCCCGGCGCTGTTTTTTCCGGGCCTGTGGTTTTGCCGGCAAACAGGTCCAGCTTCCCGAACCTGTCGGCAAGCAGATAATAGACGGTGACACGGTTCTTGGACTTGTCGGCCTTCATCTGCTCGGCCACTGCCGCGATCGCCGCATCGAGGACCGCGTCACCCTCTGTCAGTTGCAGTTTCTTCTTCAGGAAGTTTTTGCGGAGCCGATCGGTTTCCGCCTTGTCCGAGAAGGAGACCAGAGCACTGTCGCGATTGCGCAGCGCGATTCCGCAATAGCGCACGATGCCGGCGATAACCGCGTCAGCGGCGCCTGGGGCGTACTTTCTGACATCTGCTGACCAGTCCACTGCCATGGCACTCTCCCCTCAGGGGCTGGCGCATACCAGTGCGGACCGCCCCACACGCATTGTCACCCAGCGCGGCATCTCCGCGCAAGCGGCAGTGTGAAGGCTAAACGATTGCTGTCAATCGCAGATCGGGATCAGGCCGCGAGCTTGAGCTCAAGCCGCTCCCAGATTTCGACCAGGGCGTCAGTCAGGCTGCGCATCATGGCCTCGGTATGGGCCGGTCCGGGCGTGAAGCGCAGACGCTCCGTGCCGCGCGGCACTGTGGGGAAATTGATCGGCTGCACATAGACGCCGTACTCGGCCAGAAGGATGTCGCTGATCTGCTTGGCCCGCACCGGATCGCCCACCATCAGCGGCACGATATGCGTGGTGCCGACCATGACCGGCAGACCGGCATCGGCGAACATTGCTTTCAGCATGGCGGCGGCGGCCTGCTGACCCTCACGCTCTACGCTTGAGGACTTAAGGTGGCGGACGCTTGCGAGGACGCCTGCAACCAGCACCGGGGAAAGCGAGGTCGTGAAGATAAAGCCTGGCGCATAGCTGCGGATCACGTCGATGATCTTGCTGTCTGCGGCAATGTAGCCGCCCATCACACCGAAGGCCTTGCCCAGCGTGCCCTCGATGATGGTGATCCGGCTGGCTGCCTCGTCACGATCGGTAATTCCGCCGCCGCGCGGGCCGTACATGCCCACGGCGTGAACCTCGTCGATGTAGGTGAGTGCATTGTACTTGTCGGCCAGGTCACAAATCGCGTGGATAGGCGCGACATCGCCCTCCATTGAATAAACCGATTCGAAAGCGATCAGCTTGGGGAGCGCTGGATCGGTTTCCGCGAGCAATTCCTCGAGGTGCTCAAGGTCATTGTGGCGGAACACCCGCTTTTCAGCGCCGGAGTTACGAATTCCGGCGATCATGCTGGCATGGTTCAGCTCGTCGGAAAAGATCACGCAGCCCGGTAGGATCTTGGCCAGGGTCGAAAGCGTGGCATCATTCGAGACATAGCCCGAGGTAAACAGCAGTGCGCCTTCCTTGCCGTGGAGATCGGCCAGTTCACGCTCCAACTCAACGTGATAATGTGTGTTTCCGCCGATGTTTCGCGTCCCGCCAGAGCCGGCACCAACATCATGCAATGCCTCTTCCATCGCCGCGATCACTTTGGGGTGTTGGCCCATGGCGAGGTAGTCGTTCGAGCACCAGACAGTAATCGGCTTTGGACCGTTGTGGCCGGCGAAACAGCGGGCGTTGGGATAGGCACCCTTGTTGCGCAAGATATCGATGAACACCCGGTAGCGGCCTTCGCCGTGGAGCCTTTCGATCGCCTGGTCGAAAATGTGTTCGTAGTTCACGAAGGATTCCTGCCGCCTCGATTTCGGCGCCCTCTACCGCAAGCGCCGCACCGGCGCCAGCGCATTAATCGCGAAATTGCGGGTGGACCAGCGCTTTGGTTGCCGGATCGCCAAGCACCCAATCGATATCGTGGCCGGGCAGCAGGATCAATTCCGGTGCCTCAGCATGAAGCGCGCGGATCGTCTTTAGCCAGGCATAGACTTCCCTGCGATTTTCCGGCGCCAGCCAGTCCCCCACCAGTCGTGAGCGGGCCCGAAGTTCCTGCCAGTTCGCTGCGAGTGAGGCGATATCGCCCGCAAACAGCGCTTCCCGTCCGTCGGCCAGGCGGACGTAGATCATCTGCGATCCTGGCGTATGGCTGGGCGCAGGAATCACGACCACGCCCGGCGCTACAGCCTGTGGCTCAGTGCCACTTAGCGTCACCGGCGGCACAGCGCGGCCGCTCCATGGCAAGTCTCGCGCCGGAACGCTGGGTGGCAGTTGACCGGCGTTCAGCCGGGCTGCGCTTGCCAATGGTAGACCGCCCTTGCGTACCAGCGCGCCCATGTGGTCCGGGTGCTCATGGGTGATCAGGATCAACCCGGCTTCGCTGAGGGCGCGATCAACCCGTGCTTGGGCTTCGGCCTGAAAGCCGTCCATGCCCATCGCTGCGGCATCGACTGCGGTAATGCCGCTGTCGATCACGACCGGCTTGCCGCCCGCAACGGGCAATCGCCACGCGATCACGGCAATGTGCGCGCGTTTGAGACCGTCTCCCGCCGCGAACAGATTGCGCGGCAAGAGTCGCCCGGCGACCTGTTCCATCTCGATCGCGCTTGGTGCGGTACCCGGAATCGAGCCGGCAAGTTCGCGCAGCTGGGCAATGCTAACCGGCTTGGCTTCGATCTTGCCCGGCCGGTTGTCCATCAGCAGCCAGTACCAGGGCAGCCCGATCAACAGGATCAGCACTAGCAATGCGATGTTGATCTTACGGCGCATTAGAAGAGCTCTCCCCATTCCAAGCCGTAGTGTGCCAGTGCCGGGGTTACCTCGGCAAGCCCCGGGTTGTGGCGCGTGAACAGGGCGAAATCGCATTTGTCGCGCAGAAATGGCTGGCCTTCGGTGAGCCGTGCGATCCGTCGGGCAATTCCGCCTGCGCCGTGCACAAAGGTCACGCCGGTGCCAAAGGCTACGGCAAGCTCGTGTTCCACCAATGGGAAGTGGGTACAGGCCAGTACCACGGTATCGATTTCGGCGCCGCCAGTCTGATCGCGCAGGCTGGCGGCGGCGCGAGCGTAGATTGCAGGATCAACCGTTTCGCCCCGCAACTTCGCTTCAGCCGCATCGACCAGTTCCGGCGCAGCTGCGCGAAGCATGGTCTTGCCCTGGGCAAATTCCGCCTCCAGCCGATCAACATAGGGCTGGCGGATCGTAGCCGCCGTCCCCAGTAGGCCGATGATGCCCGTGCGGGTCTGTTCGGCCGCGGGCTTGATTGCAGGTACCGTCCCTACAATCGGCACATTCAGCACGTCGCGCACCATGCCGAGGGCAATGGTCGAGGCGGTGTTGCAGGCGATACAGATCAAGCGCGGGCGATAGCGTTCCGCCATGCGGCCCAGCAGCCCGCAAACGCGCGCGGCGACCTCAGCCTCGCTCTTTGTGCCGTAAGGCAGGCCGCCGTTGTCAGCGGCATAAATGACCGGTGCAGCCGGCAGCAGCTCGCGAACTTCGGCGAGGACGGACAGCCCGCCGACCCCCGAATCAAAAAACAAAAGCGGTGCCGCCGCATCCATTTTCGTTCCATCCCCGCATTGCACGCTTGTCGTGCAGCCCGCCTTGTAGCTACCAGTAGCATCCAAAGGGAAGGGACTGCTGATGGACTCCGTTTTAGCGCTTGGTCTCGGATACTTGCTGGGCTCAATCCCGTTTGGTCTGATCCTTACCAGCCTGACCGGGGCGGGAGATCTGCGCAGCATCGGTTCGGGCAATATCGGCGCCACTAACGTGCTGCGCACCGGCCGCAAGGGCATTGCCGCCGCAACGCTGCTGCTAGATCTGGCCAAGGCGTTGGCCGCAGTGCTGATCGCGCGAGAAGTCTGGTCCGGGGCAGAACCGTTTGCCGCACTCGGCGCGATCCTGGGTCATTGCTTTCCAGTCTGGCTGAAATTCAAGGGTGGGAAGGGCGTGGCCTCGATGATGGGGGCGGCGCTCGGTCTCGCCTGGCCGATCGGACTGGCCTACGCCGTCACCTGGCTGGGCATGCTTGCTGTTACCCGCATATCCTCATTGGCCGGTCTGACCGCCGCGCTGGCCGCACCTCTGGCGGCCTGGTGGCTGGGTTATATGAGTTACGTGCCCGTGCTGGGCGCAATTGCCGTGCTCGTGTTTGTGCTGCACCGGGCCAATATCGGCCGCTTGCTGGCCGGGACCGAACCGAAGGTCGGAAGCAAAGGCTGATGAACGACCTTTCGCAGCAGGAAGCCTTTGCGCGGATCCGGCTGCTGCGATCACCCAATGTCGGGCCAGTGTCCTATCGCCAGTTGCTTGTGCGCTTTGGGACGGCCTCCGCCGCGCTGGACGCGCTGCCTGATCTGGTGCGCAAGAATGGCAGCGCCAGCTACCGTATCGCCAGCGAGGACCGCGTTTCCCAAGAGGTTCAGGCCGTGCGTGCCGCCGGTGCCCGCTACCTGTTCCACGACAGCCCCGACTATCCTGCCCTGTTGGCCGAACTGGACAGCGCGCCGCCGGTCCTGACCGTCCGGGGTGATATGACCTTCGCAGCGCGACCTTGCGTTGCGATTGTCGGGGCCCGCAATGCCTCCGCCGCAGCAGTTAAGTTGGCGCGGATGTTCGGCGGGGAATTGGCTGAGGCCGGTTTTGTGGTGGTGTCCGGCTTGGCGCGCGGGATTGACGCTGCGGCGCATCAGGCCAGCCTGGCTGGTGGAACGATCGGCGTGATCGCCAGTGGGATCGACCTGGCCTATCCGCCGGAACATGCTCCTTTGCAGCAGGCCATTGCCGAACAGGGGCTGCTGATGGCCGAACAGCCACCGGGCATCGAACCGCTCGCCCGGCACTTCCCGTCGCGCAATCGGATCATTGCGGGGCTCGCTGCGGGCACGCTGGTGGTCGAAGCTGCGCCAAAGTCCGGATCGTTGATCACGGCGCGGCTTGCGGCGGAGGCTGGGCGCGAAGTGATGGCCGTACCCGGTTCCCCGCTCGACAGCCGTTCGCAGGGTTGCAACCAGCTGATCCGGGATGGGGCCACGCTTGTGCAGTCGGCCGCGGATGTGATCGAGCTCCTTACCGGGTTTGATGGCAAGCCGCGATCGGTGTTGCAGGAGGCCCCTGCCGACTGGAGCAGTGCAACAGAGGAGACGGCAGAGCCGGCCGATATCGGGGCCATGCTGACCACTGCGCCGGTGTCGGTGGATGAACTGGTTCGGCAGAGCGGTTCGACTGCTGGAGCAATCCAGCTCGCTCTGCTGGAGTTGGAGCTGGCCGGTTGTCTGGTGCGTCATGCGGGCGGCCGGGTCAGTCTGACAGGCTAAGCGCCATCATCGCTCATCTGCGGTTCATCGATGGAGCGGCACGGTTCGTCGTCGATAGGGGCGAAGGATGGAGGAAGCGATGCGCAACCCGCTGCATGAAGGTCTTTCGCTGATCGCCATGGTCAGCCTGCTGATTCAGGGTCCGACGGCGGTTGCTGCGCCAAAGGCCGTGGCAGGCCAGGCTGGCCAACAGGGGCTGTGCCGCACGCCCGATCCCTTGCCGTGGCTCGGCCAGGAAATCTTCAAGGGTCAGGTCACCGCGTTTGATTCGCCGATGCGCAAAGGTGCCGCACGCGATGTCGCAACGCCGGTCACTGTCATGGCTTCGCCGCCATTGCCGGTACCACCACCACCGCCGCCAGCTGGCGACGCGCCCAGTGCCGATACGGCATATGTCGGACCAGCTCCGGACATCGTTGCGCCTGCCGCTCCCGTCGCTGTCACAGACGGCCGGGTGGTTGAGGCCGAACGCTCCGCCTCGGTCATGCCGCTCCCCAGGCCCTATCCCCCGCGTCCGCAGCCGCAGGCAGGTCTGCTCACTGCTGGCGAGCACGACGATTTGCTCAACCCCGAGCTCTATGCCGATTATGTCCGGCGCTCGAACCTGGGTCAGGCGATCCAGGATCTGCTGCGGCTCGATACCGATCGTGTGCTTACCGTGACGGTGAAGGACCGGGCTGGCAGGCCGGTACCCTTCGCGCCAGTCGAATTGTTCTGTGCTGACGGCGGCAAGCTTGAGTTCAAAACGACGGCCGATGGCACGGTGACGTTCTTCCCGGATCTTGACCGGCTCGGCCGCGAGGTGCGCATCCGCACATCAGGCGAAGAGCTGCGTCCGGTCACGATTGCCCGGAGCCGTGGCGGGCAGCGGGTCGACTTCACGGTCGATCGCGCCGCCGCTGCTCCGCGCAAGCTGGACCTGGTGCTGACGATCGACACAACCGGCTCGATGGGAGATGAAATTCGCTTCCTACAGGCCGAGCTGAGGGCAATTGTCGATGCCCTGCGGGCGCGTCACCGGCAGCTCGATCTCAGGGTGGGGTTTGTTTTCTACCGCGACAATGGGGACGACTACGTTACCACAACCATCCCGCTGAGCCGCGACATCAATGCCGCACAAGCCGAACTGCGTCAGCGCTGGGCCGGTGGCGGGGGAGACTATCCGGAAGCTATGGACCAGGCGCTGATCCGGTCCGCGCGGCTAGATTGGCGGCCTGATGCGGTCAAGACCATGCTGCTGGTGGCCGATGCTCCGCCGCACGATGACAAGTTTGGCAGGACCTGGCAGGCCGCCGAGCACCTGCGCGCGAACAGAGTACACATCGTTCCGGTCGCCGCTTCCGGCGTCGCGGACAAGGCCGAATACGTAATGCGGGCCATGGCCGCTGCTACCCAGTCGCGCTATACCTTCCTCACCGACGATAGCGGGATCGGCAATCCGCACGCGCCGCCGGCCATCGATTGCTACCTGGTAACGCGGCTCGATGTCCTGCTGCGCCGGGTGATCGACAGCCAGCTGTCCGGGCGGCGGATCGAGCCTGATCGGAGCGAAGTGATCCGCGAGGTTGGTCAGTATGACAAGGGCCGGTGCGTGATACCGCCGGACTTTGGCCAGCAGCAGTAGCCGTAACGATTGGCTGCCTTGCTCGGGACTGTGGGGAAGAGAACCATGATCGACAACGTCTTCGCACGCCGGATGTTTCGCTGGGCTGCGATCTATGGCGTGATCGTGCTGCTGCCGCTCTACCTCACGCCGTTGCCGCCCTTTGGCGCTGAGACCTTCCTTGGCTTTGTCGGGCTGGCATTGGTGTTCCAGGCATTGTTCTGGATCATTGGGGGCGACCCGGCACACTACCGTGCCTTGATGCCGGTGGCCGTGGCGGAAAAGCTGGTGTTCGGCCTGCCCGCGTTGGCTCTGTTCGTTCAGGGATATCCGGTCCCGCCACCAGTTGCCGTCTTCGCTGCGATCGATGTGGCATTGGGGTTTGGCTTCTGGATGGCCTGGCGCAGGACATCTCCCGCGCCCTCTTGACCAAGGGCCATGATGGTCCCCACCCTCGCGCGTACGTATACGCGTAAGGATTGCTCGACATCATCATGCAACTTGTCATCGTTGAATCCCCGGCCAAGGCCAAGACCATCGAGAAGTACCTGGGCAAGGGCTTTACCGTCCTTGCGTCCTATGGCCACATTCGCGACCTCCCGCCCAAGGACGGTTCGGTTCGTCCGGACGAGGACTTCGCGATGGATTGGGAGCTGTATGGCGACAAGACGGCCCGGGTGAAGGCGATCACCGATGCGGCCAAACAGGCCGACCGCCTGATCCTCGCCACTGACCCCGACCGCGAGGGCGAGGCGATTTCGTGGCACGTTCAGGAATTGCTGGCCAAGCGCAAGGCGCTGCCCAAGGACGTGCAGCGGGTCACGTTCAACGCCATCACCAAGGACGCGGTGACCACGGCGATGCAGCAGCCGCGTGCGCTCGATCAAGACCTGATCGATGCCTACCTCGCTCGCCGTGCGCTTGATTACCTGTTTGGTTTCACCTTGTCTCCGGTCCTCTGGCGCAAGCTGCCGGGAGCCAAGAGCGCCGGCCGCGTCCAGTCTGTTGCCCTGCGCCTGATCTGCGAGCGCGAGCACGAGATCGAACTGTTCAAGCCCCAGGAATATTGGTCGGTTGTCGCCACCCTTGAGCATAAGGGCAGCGAATTCGCTGCCCGCCTGGTCAAGTTCGACGGGGCCAAGCTCGACAAGCTGAGCCTGGGTGACAAGGGTACGGCAGAGCGCGCCAAGGCAACGGTAGAAGCGGCAGCCTTCCGGGTTGAGGAAGTTGAAACGCGGCCCACCCGGCGCAATCCCTATCCGCCGTTCACCACCTCGACCTTGCAGATGGAGGCGGCGCGCAAGCTTGGTTTTTCCGCCAGCCACACCATGCGGGTGGCGCAGACGCTCTATGAAGCGGGTGCGATCACCTACATGCGGACCGACGGTGTGCAGATGGATCCGAGCGCAATCTCGGCGGCACGAGTGGCCATCTCGGACCGCTATTCAGGGCATTACCTGCCGGAAAAGCCGCGGCATTACGAGACCAAGGCCAAGAACGCCCAGGAAGCTCACGAAGCAATCCGTCCAACCGATTTCAGCCGGGACCGGTTTGGCTCTGGTGACGAAGCGCGGCTCTATGAGCTGGTCTGGAAGCGTGCGATTGCCAGCCAGATGGCTAGTGCGAACATTGAACGCACCAGCGTGACCTTGCGTGATGGCACCGGCAAGCACGAGCTCCGGGCCACCGGGCAAGTGGTCAAGTTCCCGGGGTTCCTGGCGGTCTATGACGAGACACTCGACCAAAAGCCGAGCGAGGACGAGGATGAGAGCGGCCTGCTGCCGGCGATGGTTCAGGGCGACATGCCGGCCAAGCGCAGGGTCGAGGCGGACCAGCACTTCACCCAGCCGCCGCCGCGTTATTCGGAAGCGACGCTGGTCAAGCGGCTGGAAGAACTCGGTATCGGCCGCCCTTCGACCTATGCCGCCACGATCCAGGTGCTGAAGGATCGAAACTATGTCCGTACTGAGAAAAACCGTTTTTTTGCAGAGGAATCCGGCCGACTTCTGACAGCGTTTCTTGAGCGATTCTTCCCCCGCTATGTCGCTTACGATTTTACTGCCGGGATGGAGGACGAACTTGACGTTGTTTCAGACGGGCGGGAAAACTGGAAAGCGCTGCTCGCCAAGTTCTGGAAGGACTTCAAGCCCAAGTCCGATGAGGTGATGGGCCAGAAACCATCGGAGGTCACCGAGGCGCTTGACGAATACCTCTCCGATTACCTGTTTCCTGCCACACAAGACGGCTGCGATCCGCGTGCGTGCCCGCTGTGCCAGAGCGAGGGCCGCAGCGGCGGACGCCTCGCCCTGCGTGGTGGCCGGTTCGGGGCCTTCGTGGCCTGCGCCAACTATCCCGAGTGCAAGTTCACCCGCAAGTTCGCCCAGCCCGGCGGCGCATCCGCCGGGGCCGAGGGTGAGATCGGCAAGCATCCTGAAACCGGTGAGGCAATCACGCGTAAGGCCGGCCGGTTCGGGCCCTATATCGAGGTGGGCAGCGGCAAGGAGGCGAAGCGCAGCTCAATCCCCAAGGACATCGGCGAGCTCGACCTGGACTGGGCAGTCAAGCTGCTGAGCTTGCCGCGAACCATTGGCAATCACCCCGAGAGCGGAGAGCCTATCACGGCCAGCCTGGGGCGCTACGGCCCTTACCTTGCGCATCAGGGCAAGTACGCCAAGCTGCGCTCCACCGCCGAGATCTTCGAAACCGGCATGAACAGTGCCGTAGCCAAGCTGGCCGAGGCGGCGAACGGCGGGGGCAGGGGAGCCCGCACCGCAGCCGAGCCGCTCAAGACTTTCGGCCCGCACCCGGACTCGGGCGGCGAGATGAAGCTGATGGCCGGGCGCTATGGCCCTTACGTTACGGACGGCACCACCAATGCCACCCTGCCGCGTAATCAGCCGCCCGAAGACCTGACCGCCGAACAGGCCGCCACGCTCATCACCGAAAAGGCAGCAAAGGGTCCGGCGAAGAAGGGCAGCCGCAAGAAGGCACCAGCCAAGAAAAAGGCGCCTGCAAAGAAGGCTGCAGCGAAGAAAGCCGCAAGCTGACCCGCAAGGGTCAGCTCAGCGCCCAGTCGGCGGCGATCCGGCCTACCTCGGCGAGCACGGCCTGGTGCCGGTCCTCGATCTGATCCGTGTATTCACCCGCATCGTAATAAGCGGAGATTATGATTGGGGCTCGACCCGGGGGATAGGCAATGGCCACATCATTGCACTTGTTGGTGATCCCTGCATCGCGGCCGGTACCGGTTTTGTTGCCGACTTTCCATCCGGCCGGGAGGCCAGCGCGCAGTCGCTTCGGTCCAGTCTTCGTATCGTACATCCACTGCAACAGCCGATCGCGCGATGCGACTGACAAGAGATTCCCGGTGGTGATTCGTGCTACCAGCTCGGCCATGGCGCGGGGCGATGTCGTATCGCGCAGATCGGCTGACAGGACCATGCCGAGCATCGGTTCATAGCGGTCAAGCCGCGTCACCGGATCGCCCATTTCGCGGAACTTTGCAGTGACGGCGGCTGGTCCACCGAGCCGGCGGACCAGCAGATTGGCCGCGCCGCCATCGCTCAATTGCTGCGCGGCCTGGGCCAGTTCAATAATGGGCAATCCACCTTTTCCAACGTTTGGACCGGTGACTGGTGCCCATTCGAGCAGGTCAGCCTTGGTGTAGGGCAGAACCTCGGCCAGATTTAGCCGACCAGCGTCAGCCTCACGCAGACAGGCCGCGACCATGGGCAACTTGAAAGTGGAGCAGAAGGCGAAACGCTCGTCGAGGCGGTGTCCGCTTAGTTCGCCGGTGGCCGTATCCAGCAAGCAGACGCCCAGCCGCGCCTGACCGGTTTCGAGCGCAGCGATGCGGCTTGTCATATCGGGACGGCGCGGGCGCGCGGCCATGGCTATAGAGCCGACACCGCTCATAGTGAAGGTTGTTAGGGCCACCGATCCGGCCAGTACCGCACGTCGGTTGATCATTTGCAGTCTCCTTGTGGAGGTGATGGTGGGTTCAAAGTGCGTTGCGGACAAACGATATCAATTCACTTGATCCATAAGTTATTATAATGATTAGCAATGGAGCGATCACAACTACCACTTAATGCCTTGCGCGCTTTCGAGGCGGCGGCCCGCCATCTCAGCCTGACCCGCGCTGCGGAGGAACTGTGTGTCAGTCAGGCCGCGCTCAGCCATCAGATCAAGGCGCTGGAAGCGCGGCTGGGCGTGATCTTGTTCCGGCGGTTGCCGCGCGGCGTGGCACTGACGGACGAGGGGGCGGCGCTGGTCCCGATCCTGCGCGATTCGTTTGACCGGATCGGCGCTACGCTTGACCTGTTCGACGGTGGGCAGATGCGCGAGGTCGTGACGCTGGGGGTTGTCGCCAGCTTTGCAACCGGTTGGTTGCTGCCCCGATTGAACGCGTTCCGTTTGGCGCACCCCGAGGTTGATCTCAGAATCCTGACCAACAACAACCGTGCGGACCTTGCTGGAGAGGGTTTGAACCTTGCAATCCGGTTCGGTGACGGGGCGTGGCACGGGGAGGCCGCCGTGCCGATCATGGCTGCTCCGCTCGCGCCAATGTGTTCGCCAGCCCTTGCAACGGGTCTCCACATGCCAGCCGATCTGGCGACAGTTTATCTGCTGCGCTCTTATCGCAGTGATGAGTGGCCCGCCTGGTTTGCGGTTGTTGGACAGGCCTGTCCGCGGATCGTCGGACCGATCTTCGATAGCTCGCTGGCGATAGCCCGCGCAGCCATGGGCGGATCCGGGGTTGGCTTACTTCCGATAGCCCTGTTCGAGGCGGAAATCGCGAGCGAAAGGCTTGTCTTACCTTTTGCCCAGGCGATCGACGTTGGGCAGTACTGGCTGACCCGTTTGCACAGTCGCGCCGAAACAGCCGGAATGGTGGCCGTACGCAACTGGTTGGTTGCCGCAGCCCGTGAACCGGGATGACCTGTGTGTTTGTTATCGCATCGGTGCGCATTCGGGATTCGGAAACTATTGTTGGATAGGTCTTGATCCAGAGCGCTCCGGAGGGAAGCACCGTGATCGAAATCGAAGTCCAGAACGAAACCAACCAGAGCCAGTCGCGCTTGCGCTTTGCGTCGGTCCCGCGGATCGGCGAAGGCGTGCGGTTGCAGGATGCCGCCGGGTTCTGGGCCTCGTTCGATGTCCTCGATGTGTGGTACCAGAAGGCAGAGTACGGCGAGGTATGGGTGCCTTACATCCATGTCCGCCGCACGGCCGGCGAAGCCGGAGGCGATCTCTCCGGCCAGGGTGGGGAGGTCGTGCCATTCGCGATCTGATCAAGCGCACCGCCATGCCGGTCCAGCCGCTCGAGATGGGCCGGGCGGCCATTCCGCCGGCCGAGCCGCCCCAGGCTGTCACTCCGCCGCCGGTTGAGCCTCAGCCTGTGGCCGCACCCCAGGTTCCGCCGCGTCCGCGACAATGCCTGATCGTTGACGATTCCCGCGTGGTCCGAAAGGTTTCGCGTAGCATTGTCGAAAAGCTGGGTTACCAGGTGATCGAGGCCGAGAATGGCGAGGAAGCTCTGGCTCGCTGCAAGCTGGCTATGCCTGATCTGGTGCTGGTCGATTGGGATATGCCGGTGATGACCGGGATTGAATTCGTCACTGCGCTGCGGGCGTCACCCGGCAATGAGCGAGCCCGGGTGGTGTTCTGCACCAGCAAGAATGGCGCTCATGATATTCACCGCGGGATCGGGGCCGGGGCCAACGAGTATGTCACCAAGCCGTTCAACGAGGTCTCATTGACTGCCAAGTTGCAGGCGATCGGCGCAGTCTGACGCTGTGGCAAGTCTCCACGCTTGGCTCCTGGTTCTGATCCGCTAGGATCGGTCCATGGCCGAAAACTTCACTAAGCACCGCCAGCCCTGGAAAAGCGACGAGGTCGCGAAACTCCGCACTCTTGCCGGCAAGGGCAAGGGCCTGAAGGAAATCGCCAAGGCGCTTAATCGTAGCGAGGAATCCACGAAGGAACGCGCTAAGCTCGATGGGATTGGAATTGCCAAGCTGCGGTAAGTGCCGCAATCAGCTGATTTTTCGGAAAGCCAGCATCTCTGCAATCTGGCGGCTTGATCCCTCGTGAAAGCCGGCTTCTTCCTGCCATTCCTTCGGATTACGAAAGGTGCCGAACAGGATGTCGAAGATCGGCAGGTCGCCGTAGTTGTAAGCGTGCAAACCCCGCTGGTGATGTACCGAATGGCTTTCCGGCCGCTGCAGGAAATAGCCAACCCATTGCGGCGTGCGTATGTTCAAGTGCTGGAAGATGGGCGGGAAGGTGCCGATCACGTTGATGATCAAGGCCGCTTCCGCTGAAACGCCGAACAGCCAGACCAGGGCCAGCGAGCCCAGCAAGGCCCAACCCGCGGAATCGAGCGGATGGAACCAGAATGCACCCCATACATCGACGCGCTCGGCGCTGTGATGCAGCTGGTGGGTGTGGCGCCACAGCCAGTCGGAGGCGTGCATCGTGCGATGCCACCAGTAGACGCCAAGTTCATAGATCAGGAAGCCGCCCACCACTTGCAGCCACAGCGGCAACTGGTCGGCCGGGATAACGCGGTACTGGCCCAGCAGGCTGTCCCACAGCAGCGGGGCATAGGTCAGGATCGCAAAGTAGCTGAGCATGGCAATCGTGCCGAGCAGCCGCCAATGCGGGACCGCTGCCAGCCGGTGCCCCCGGCCGAAGTGATCAAGCAGCGCGAGCAAGGCGAACATGCTCAAGGCGATATAGTGATAAGTGTTCACCGCCAGTCTCCCTCCAGAAACTGCGACCCGGCGGAGAGCAGGCTAAGTCAGATTTGGCTGGCCGGCAAATGCCTTTGCTACTTCACCCATTCCAGGCCCAGTTCCTCGTAGATTTCCCGGTCATCGCCCCACTTGTCGTCAACCTTGACGTGGAGGAACAGGTGGACCTTGCAGCCTAGCAGTTCGCTCAGTTCCTTGCGCGCGGCCTCGCCGATCGCCTTTAACTTGCTGCCGCCCTTGCCAAGGACGATGCCCTTCTGGCTGTCCTTTGCGATCACGATCTGCTGGTGGATCTCGACCGAACCGTCTGGCCGGGTAGCATAGCTTTCGGGCCGGACCGTGCTGTCATAGGGCAGCTCGTCGTGCAGTTGGCGGTAGAGCTGCTCGCGGGTGATTTCGCAGGCCAGCAGGCGTTCGCTGGCGTCAGACACCTGATCCTCGGGATAATGCCAGGGACCTTCGGGCATCAATTCTGCGAGGCGGGCCTTGAGTTCGGGCACGCCATCGCCGGTCAGGGCGGAAATGAAGAACACTTCCTCGAACTGGCCTTCGCCGGCGAGCGCCTGGGCTGTGACCAGCAGCGGTTCTTTCGCCACTTCATCAACCTTGTTCAATACCAGGATCTTTCGTTCCGGCCGGCCTTCCAGGCTGCTCAGGATCGGCGCGAGGTAATCGAGCTTTTTCTTGCGGCCATCGACCACCAGCAGGATCGCATCGGCCTCCGCGGCGCCTTCCCAGGCGGCATTGACCATGGCCCGGTCCAGCCGGCGGCGCGGTTCGAACAGGCCAGGCGTATCGGCCAGGATGATCTGCACCGGTCCTTCCAGCGCGATTCCCATCAGCCGCGCGCGGGTGGTCTGCGCCTTGGCGGAAACGATTGCCACCTTCTGTCCGACCAGAGCATTGACCAGGGTGGATTTGCCCGCATTGGGCGCGCCAAGCACAGCGACGAGGCCGCAGCGGGGTTCTGAATTGTCAGTCATTGGCAAGACCCATAGCGGACTAGCCGTGCCTTGTCGAAGGGCGGGCGGCGGGGTTACCCAAACCGCCGCATGAACGCCTCTGCAGCCAGAGTCTCGGCGTCCTGCTTACTGCCAGCGGTCGCCTCCACCTCGCCAATGCCGTGGATTGCGACGGACACCGTGAAGCGTGCCGCGTGGTCCGGGCCTGAGCGTTCGACCAGCCGATATTCGGGCATACGTCGGCGATTGCCCGCCGCCCATTCCTGCAACGCAGATTTGGGGTGCTTGGCCTGGCCAGTCTTTCCGGCCATGGCATCGGCCCACAGGCGGCGCACCATGACGCGGGTATCCTCGAACCCGTGGGTGACAAAGCTGGCGCCGATCAGGGCCTCCATCACGTCACCCAGAATATTGTCGCTGTTCGCCCCGCCATCGTCGCGGGCCTGCTTGCCGAGACGGATATGATCGCCAAGGCCAATGGCGCGGGCCATGCGCGCGCAGGTCGCCCGCGAAACCAGCGCGTTGAGCCGTTGGGACAGCCGGCCTTCATCTCCGCTTTCGAGCGCATGGAGCCATTCGGCAATGATCAGCCCCAGCACCCGGTCACCGAGAAATTCGAGGCGCTGGTAATCTCTTGCCGCACCCGTCGAGCCGTGGGTCAGCGCTTCCAGCCAGAGTGCTTCGTCCACTGGCGGTCGGCCCGCCAGCGCTGTCAGGAAAGATTGGGTTTCAACACCGAGCACGGCGCGCTCAGAAGGTTCCGCCGATGCGATTCCAGCGGGCGGCGGTGAACCAGGTCCACGGCAGGAGCCACTGGGCGCTGCCGTCGGTCGACCACATCATCACCGTGGCCCGGGCAACCAGGTTGTCCATCGGCACCAGGCCGATGCCGCGACCGGGTTCCGCTGGGAAGCGGCTGTCTTCTGAATTGTCGCGGTTGTCGCCCATCAGGAACAGCTGGCCCTCCGGCACTACGACAGCCTCGGTCGTGTCCTTCTCACGCGGGCCAAGATCAAGCACTTCATAACTGCGGCCGCCGGGGAGGGTTTCGCGGTACCGAGGGTAGCGGCAGACATCTTCGCCGGCAGCATTCTTTGCGGCGAACTGGACCGAATAGCAGCGGGTGTTGGGGCTGACCGCAATCTCGAAATCGGCGAGCCGCTGCTTGGGCACAGGCTGGCCATTGAGATGCAGCACGCCATCAATCATCTGCACGGTATCGCCGGGCAAGCCGATCACCCGCTTGATGTAGTCCAGCTCTTGGAGTGGAGGCTGTTTGAAGATCACCACATCGCCGCGCTCCGGCGGGCTGGCCAGAACGCGGCTTTCAGGCAGCAGCGGCAGGCTGAAGGGCAGCGAATGGCGTGAAAAGCCATAGGGCCACTTGGCTGCCAGCAGGTAATCGCCGTTGATCAGGCGCGGCAGCATCGACTCGCTCGGGATGTTGAACGGGGAGAAGATGAAACTCCGGAACACCGTGACGATCACAACCAGCTTGAGCAGGAAAACCAGGAAGCTCTCCTCCTGCTTGGCCGGTTTGGCGGGCGCTGCGGGCGATGCGGTGGCGGGTTCAGTCATCGACTTGTCCATCGGAGGGCAATCCTCGCGCGTCAAGGGGTATGGTGTGTTATAGAAACCGGGCAGCGTCCCCGGCAATACGCGGTATGCGAACACGATTTTAACGCCTTGGCCCGCGGGCGATCCGCAGGCATTAGGGCCGCGATCCGATCGGAGCATTGATTTAAAATGAGCGACGCTGTGAGTTCCGCCTGGCAATCCTTGGCCAACCTTCCCCAGCCGAGCCTGGCCGAATTGTTTGTCGCGCCTGATCGTGTTGCGCTGCTTTCAGACAAGCTGGACTTGCCTGGCGGAGCGATCCGCTTTGACTGGTCGAAAACACATCTGGATGCCGCACATCTGGCCGGCTTTGAAGCGCTGACCGAGGCGGTTGGTTTCAGGCGGGCGCGCAGCGCAATGTTTGGTGGTGAATCGATCAACGTTACCGAAGGGCGCGCGGTCGAGCACACTGCGCAACGCGGCATCGGCGCCGAGGAGAGTGTAGCCGAGGCGCAGGCGCTCCACGCCCGGATGGCCGGGCTGGTAGCGGCAATTCACGGCGGCGCCCTCGGTGAAGTGCGGCACCTGATCCACATCGGTATCGGCGGCTCGGCGCTGGGTCCGGCGCTGGCGCTTGATGCCCTGACCCGCGACGGGGCAGTGGTCGATGTCCATGTGGTGGCCAATATCGATGGCTGCGCGCTGGAAGCGGCCTTTGCTGCCTGCGACCCTGCAACCACGCTTGTCGCTGTCGCCAGCAAGACTTTCACCACGACCGAGACCATGACCAACGCCATGTCGGCACTGGCCTGGCTGCGCGAGAATGGTGTTGAAGATGCCTATGGCCGGGTCGTGGCGCTCACTGCCAATCCCGACCAGGCGGTGGAATGGGGCGTCGATGAAACCCGCATCTTGCCGTTTCCAGAGAGCGTTGGCGGGCGTTATTCGCTCTGGTCATCGATCGGCTTTCCGGTGGCCCTGGCGCTGGGTTGGGACGAGTTTGCCGAACTGCTGGACGGGGCGGCGGCGATGGACCGCCATTTCCTCGAAACCGATGGTGCCGCCAATCTGCCGCTGCGGGCCGCCTTTGCCGATCTGACCTATGCCCGGCTGCGCGGCTGCCAGACCCGTGCAGTCTTTGCCTATGACGAACGACTGCGCCTGTTTCCGGCCTATCTCCAGCAGCTTGAGATGGAGAGCAACGGCAAGGCCGTGAAAGCCGATGGCCGGCCGGTTGATGGGCCGACAGCGGCGATCACCTGGGGCGGGGTGGGGACCGATGCCCAGCATGCCGTGTTCCAGCTGCTCCACCAGGGCACCCATGTCGTGCCGGTGGACTTCATCGCCTGCATTGCCGCCGGGGATGAATTGTCGTCAGAGCATCATCGCAACCTCCTGGCCAATTGCTTTGCCCAAGGGGCGGCGCTGATGGCGGGCAAGGCAACTGACGATCCCGCACGTGCCTATCCCGGCAACCGCCCATCGGCCACGATCCTGTGTGAGGAGCTCAATGCGGCCACACTGGGGGCGCTGATTGCTTTCCACGAGCATCGCACCTTCGCAGCCGGGGTGCTGATGGAGATCAACTCGTTCGATCAGTTCGGGGTCGAGCTTGGCAAGGAAATCGCCAAGTCGATCAGCACAACCGGCGCGCAGTTCGATGCCAGCACCAGCGCCTTGCTGGCAGAGGCTGGACTGGCCTAGGGACGCACTCGGCCCCATATGGGGGCAAAGGGAGCATCCGATGGCAGAATTCGACTACGAGCTGTTCGTGATCGGCGCGGGATCGGGGGGCGTGCGCGCCAGCCGGATCGCTGCTTCGCATGGCGCCAGGGTGGCCGTGGCCGAGGAGTTCCGCGTTGGCGGCACCTGCGTGATCCGTGGCTGCGTGCCGAAGAAGCTGCTGGTCTATGCGAGCCACTTTGCCCACTCGCTGCACGATGCGCCGACCTATGGCTGGACGCTGGAAGGCAAGAGCTTTGACTGGAACGCGCTGCGTGATTTCGTCGCCAGCGACGTCGACCGGCTGGAGCGGGCCTATACGAACACGCTCGACAGCAACAAGGTGGAACATTTCCTCGAACGCGCCACTGTGGCCGGGCCAAACACGGTGCGGCTGGCCAGCGGGCGTGAGGTCACCGCGAAGATCATCCTGATCGCAGTCGGCGCCTGGCCGGTCATGCCGGACTTTGTGGGGGTCGAGCACTGCATCACCTCGAACGAGGTGTTCCACCTGCCCGAGTTGCCCAAGCGGGTGGTGATCCAGGGCGCCGGCTATATCGCACTGGAATTTGCCGGGGTGTTCAGTGCGCTCGGCAGTCAGGTGACCGTGGTCAATCGCAGCGACAAGATCCTGCGTGGGTACGATCATGATCTGACCGATCGGCTGCTGCCGATCCTGCAGGGTCGCGGGATCGACTTCGGCTTCAACCGCCCAATCCGCAAAGTTGAAAAGCAGGCGGATGGCTCGCTGCTGGTTCAGGCCGGTGAAGGGGGGCCGGTAGCCGCTGATGTCGTGCTGGTTGCCGCCGGCCGCCGCCCCAAGACCGTTGGCCTCGGGTTGGAAAACGTCGGCATCACGCTGGGTGCCAATGGCGAGATCCCGGTCGACGAATACAACGCCACTGCCTGTCCCAGCATCTACGCCGTGGGCGACGTGACCGACCGGGTCCAGCTGACCCCGGTGGCGATCCGCGAGGGCCATGCCTTTGCTGACACCGTCTTCGGCGAAATGCCCCGCACCGTGGCCTATGATCATATCCCCAGCGCCGTGTTCACCCAACCGCCGATTGCGGCCGTGGGCCTAACAGAGCATGAGGCGCGGGCGCAGTTTCCGGACGTGAAGGTGTTCAAGTCCGATTTCCGGCCAATGCAGAACATGTTCTCGGCCGTGGCCGAGCGCGGCTATTACAAGCTGGTGGTTGATGGCGTGACGGACCGGGTGCTTGGTGTACACATGCTAGGGCCGGACGCGCCGGAAATCCTCCAGGCTGCGGCCATTGCGGTAAAGGCCGGGCTGACCAAGGCCCAGTTTGATGCCACGGTGGCGCTGCACCCGTCCATGGCGGAAGAACTGGTGCTGATGCGCTAGGTTGCAATTCGCAACCAATGATCTAGGCTCCCCGTAAGCAGATTTCGGGGAGACTATTGATGACAGGCATCGTGTTCGTTTCGGGGGGCAGTGGCTACATTGCCGGCTTTGTGATCCGCCAGTTGGTGGAGCAGGGCTGGTCCGTCCAGACCACGATCCGCAATCTCGGCCGCGAAAGCGAAGTGCGCGCCGCGCTGGGCGTCGATAATAGCAAGGTCCGCTTTTTCGCGGCCGACCTGATGAGCGACGATGGCTGGGCCGAGGCTATGGCCGGCTGCACCCATGCCGCCCATGTTGCCTCGCCATTGCCGGCCAATGCCCCGCAGCATGAGGACGAGCTGATCGTGCCAGCCCGGGAAGGCGCTTTGCGCGCTTTGCGCGCAGCAAAAGCTGCCGGAATCAAGCGGTTCGTCATGACTAGCTCGATGGCGGCAATCGCCTATGGTCATCCGCGCGAGCAGACCCGCTTTACCGAGGCGGACTGGACCAATGTTGATAGCCCCGATGCCTATGCCTACGTGAAATCAAAGACCCTGGCAGAGCGCGCCGCACGGCACTGGGTTGCGGCCGAAGGCGGGGGCATGGAGTTCGTTACAGTCAACCCCTCCCTGGTGCTGGGGCCGCTGCAATCGGGTGATTTCTCTACCTCGCTAGAAGCGATCAAGAAGCTTTTGGAGGGATCGATTCCAGGCTTGCCCAATTTCGGGTTTGGCGTCGTCGATGTGCGCGACGTGGCCGATATGCACTTGCGCTGCCTGACCGCACCGAACATGGCGAACGAACGCTTCATCTGCTCGGGCCCGTTCCTGATGATGCCCGAGATTGCCCAGATCCTGCGCGCGGGTCTTGGCCCGCAGGCGCGCAAGGTGCCGAAGCTGCAGCTGCCCAATTGGGCCGTGCGCCTGGCTGCGCGGTTCGATCCGGTCATCCGCCAGGTGATCGGCGAACTGGGCTGCCGCCGGGAAAGCCCGGCTGACCATGCGCGCGAAGTTCTTGGCTGGGTGCCCCGCCCGGTAGAAGAAAGCGTGCTCGATACGGCGCGCGACATGATCCGGCTCGGGATCGTGAAGGTTTAGCCTACCCGGTAAGGCACCACGCCACGGCGATCCGGATCGACGCTGATCGTCCGGTCGCTGGGCGGGAAGGCGCGCTGGTCGCAATCGGCGCGCGGGCAGATGCGGCAGGAAATGCCAATCTGCGCGGCGGTGCTGGTGGGGCGGAGGTCCAGTCCATCGGCATAGATGAACTCGCTGGC
>Ga0315902_10002017_pt1 | contig 32239 bp, 27 predicted proteins | sample LakEriMetagenome_9_FD_203523 | JGI IMG/M metagenome (GOLD analysis project Ga0315902, IMG submission 203523) | Freshwater fungal communities from buoy surface, Lake Erie, Ohio, United States - Buoy 12 MA117 | ecosystem: Environmental > Aquatic > Freshwater > Lake > Lake biofilm | place: USA... | reverse complement strand
CTGCATCGTCTTCACCAACATTGTGTATCAATACGGCTTTAACAGCCATTACTCATAGCACAACCGGTGCAACAGGAATAGCCAATGATGGTGTGTCTGGAGCCAATGGATTACCGGCAGGCGTTTCAGCAACATGGTCATCCAATACCATAACAATAAGTGGAACACCAACAGCATCGGGAACATTCAACTACAGTATTCTATTAACAGGAGGATGTGGAACTGTGAATGCAACAGGAACAATTATCGTAACACCAGCAAACACTGCAGGAGTTGCTTCGTCATCACCAACCTTATGTATCAATACAGCCTTAACAGCCATTACGCATAGCACAACTGGAGCAACAGGTATTAATCAAGATGGTGTGTCTGGAGCCAATGGATTACCAGCTGGAGTTTCAGCAACATGGTCATCTAATACCATAACAATAAGTGGAACACCAACAGCATCGGGAACATTCAACTACAGTATTCTATTAACAGGCGGTTGTGGAACGGTGAATGCAACAGGAACGATAACAGTAAACCCTGCCTTCACTTCTGGAGCTATAAATACTACAGGTGAAATTATTTGTAGCGGAAGCACTCCGGTAATTACTATTGGCAACACAACTGCGGCCAGTGGCGGAGATGGTTCAATCACATATTCATGGCGATCCTCAGCAGATGGTTATACCGCTGCTATTTTCGGAGAAACAAATGTTACTTATTTGCCACCATCAGGTTTAACAGCTACAACAAGTTACAGACGTTATGCCAATGATGGAACTTGTAATATAAGCCCAACAGTATCCTCTGGAACTTGGACAGTAACTGTGGATGCTACAACAGTAGGCGGATCAGTTGCTTCTAATCAAACTATTTGTTCAGGAACACAACCTTCTGATTTAACTTTATCTGGACATACTGGTTCAGTTATTAAATGGGAATCTTCATTAGATGTAAGTTTTACAACTCCAATTGATATATTGATAACATCTACAACATTAACAGGAGCAACAATAGGTAGTTTAACTCAAGACACTTATTTCAGAGCGGTAGTTCAAAATGGATCTTGTGATGTGGAAGAATCAGCCTCTGTTTTAATTACAGTAGATGATGCCCCAATAGCAGGATCAGTTACTGGTGGAACAGCTATTTGTGCTGGTTCTACAAGTGGACTTTTGACTTTGTCAGGTTATACAGGTACCATAATCCGATGGGAATATTCAATTAGTCCATTTACTTCTTGGACAACGATTTCAAATACATCAGCGACATATACTTCAGGGACATTAACACAGACAACACAATTTAGAGCTGTTGTTCAAAATGGTGTTTGTCCTGAAGCTTATTCAGCTTCAACTTCTGTTACTATTACTACAACTACTTGGACAGGTGGTTTGAGTGGTTCTTGGGACAATGGTACACCAAATGATGGAGTAAAATCAGCGGTTATTGACAGTGCTTATACATCATCAGGTAATAATATTGATGCCTGCGCATTGACCGTTAACAGTGGTGCTACTGTAATTATTTCTTCTGGCGATACCGTTTCTTTAAGCGGTCCATTAACAGCAAATACAGGAAGTTTTGTTACTTTTAATAATAATGCTAATTTGATTCAAAGCGGAACTACAAACACGAACACAGGTGCTATTATTATTAAAAGAAATAGTTCTCCTTTATACCGATTTGATTATACGTTATGGTCTTCACCTGTTGCTAATCAGAAACTGAAAGCATTTTCTCCAGGAACCTTGGACAACCGTTTTTATACCCATGATACAGCGACTAATACTTATGTAGTTGTTTCTAGCCCTTCAACCACTAACTTTTCAACGGCAAAAGGATATTTAATAAGAATGCCAAATACCTGGCCACTTTATGTTAATCCGTCACCTAATCCCCAAGTTCCTGGTGGAACTCCATGGTCAGGTTCTTTTACAGGTGTGCCTAATAACGGAGATTATACTTATACATTAGTGGACGGAGGTGCAGCCTTATTACGTTACAACTTAGTTGGAAATCCATACCCGTCTCCAATTAATGCTACTGCTTTTGTTACTAATTCTACTAATTTTGCTAACACCACTGCAACTCTTTATTTATTAAGAAAAACTAATTTTTATACGGCGAGATCATCTTATTCTACATGGACTACAGCGGGTTATACTGATAATGGTGAGCCAGGTAGAACGCTTGCTGGTTGGAATGAAGCCATACAAACGGGGCAAGGTTTTATTGTAGAAGCCTCAGGTGCAGGTACTTCATTAGTTTTTGATAATTCTATGCGAATAGATAATCATGATGATGGGTTTTTCAAAAACTCAAATAACTCTACCACAAGTATTGAAAGAAACAGAATTTGGTTAAATGCAACCAACTCGAGCGGATCATTCTCACAGACAATGGTTGGTTATATTACCAATGCTACTAATGGTGTTGACCTTACTATTGATGGAAAATATTTTAACGATGGTGAATTAGCATTAACTTCATTAATTAATGCAGTGCCTTTTGCTATTCAAGGAAGGTCTTTACCATTCGATGCTTCTGATGTAGTTCCTTTAAGTTTCAAAGCTACAACTGCTGGTAATTATACAATTGCAATTGATCATGTAGATGGAATTTTTACAGGTGGTGCACAGTCTGTATATCTAAAAGATAATTTGACAACCACTATTCATAATTTGAATACAGGTGCTTATACTTTTGCATCAACAGCCGGAACATTTACTGATCGTTTTGAAGTTATATATACAATACCATTAGGAACAACAATCCAATCTTTACAGCTAACAACGTAATTATCTACAACCATAATAACGAATTTGTAGTTAATACAGGAAATGTTATTATGTCTTCTATTAAAGTATTTGATATTAGAGGTAGATTGATAGAAGAAAAGACAGATATCAACGCAAGTCAAACTACCATAAAAGGAGGATTGGCAAATGAAGTGCTATTAGTTCAAATTACAAATGAAGATGGAATAACAGTTACAAAAAAAGTAATTAAATAGTAAGTCGCTTTATCTCAATATTTTGAATTAAACTTCTTTGAGATTAAATTTTAAAAATACAATCCCTTTCCTGCTTGAGCATTCAACTTGAAAGGGATTTGTTTTTAAATGGTAGAGTACAACTTTTAAAAAGCTATGATTTATTTCTATATTAATTTTCCGTATTGGAATCCTGTAAACAAAATTTTGTATGACATATTTGCGTTTTGAATTCTAAAATTTTTGTCAAGTGTTTTTTTCTAAATGTGAAATTATTTTTTTCTTGGTTATCCATAATAATAATAAAATCATATAATTTAGGTTTTAGTTTATTAATAAAGCTAAAACTACCAATATCTCGTTTTAATATTTTTATTTCAGCAATTTCACTTATAATTATTGATTTACTTTTTAATTTATAAAGTACTAAATAATTATCCTTTATTATTCCATAGGTAGATTTAAAAATCATTTGAGTATTATTTAGAGGTTAAATTACTTTTTTTCAGTTTCTCACTTAAGTCAAAAAATTATTCACAGCTTAATTAAGTGTATTTTTTTTACAGCGGATAATAAAAGTTGAAAAGTTAAAGAAAACAGTCCCGACTATCGGGACTGTTTTTAATCAAATATAACATGCTAAATAAACCTAATTTCCCCCCCAGGAAACTAGTTTTTGATATCTCTAGAGATAGAGCCACTTTTTAGTGACAGTGATGCCATCTTGAGAGGTAACTTTTAATATTACAGGTTGTTTGCTTGTAATAGGCGAACTGATTATTGAAAGATTCGAATTGGTATTGTGATTTTGATACAACAAGCTACCATTAATAGAGTAAAGGGAAATATCTTTCAATACTATTGTTCCTGAATTGATTACTATATCGGTATTGTTTTGAGATATAATAAGATTTTCCGCTGTGAATGTATTTTGAGTTGTTCCTAAAAAGGATGTAATTTCGATGTATTTTAATTCGAAACGATTGTTATACATTCCTGCATTGGAATTGAATGTATAATTACCTGTTTTTAAGTTTTTAAGTGTATTGGTTACTTTGTCGTGTATGTATACTGCAAAATCTGGATTCAAAAAGAAGCCATCCATATTAGCAATGGCAAAAGTATATGTCCCATTATAACTTGCACTAAAGCTAAGCGGTACAACATCGGATATTGAGAATGGGACTCCTTTGAATTGAATAGCATATCGAACAGAACCGATTAGAGAAGCTAAACCAATAGCTCCATCATTCATGTAGGCACCATCAACACCATTGTCAACACCATCTGTTGCCGCGGTTCTATAACCCATCAAGGTTTGAGAGAAGGCACCTTGTGTACTAGTAACATTAATCCAAACACGATTGGTTTCTGCTTTTGACTGAATGCACATTAAAACCAGAATGATGCTTAAAAAAAGAGTCTGGTTTTTAACAATTTTTAGTAGGTTTTTAGTAATATTTTTCATAATTCAAAAAATTAGTTAATATATGATTTGACAAGATTTGGGGCTTAAATCTGAAACAAATATATATTCGTAATTTTGGAGAAATAAAATATTTCGACTAATGCATTTCATCTATAGATAAAATGTTTTAAACTGTAGACGAACGGTATTTTTTTAGATTAAATACCTTTTTTATTCGTTATAATGAATAAAGATTCTAAGTGGTGTGGTCGGTCATACAAAAAAAATACCCTTGGCAAAATTTGCAGGGTATTAAGTTATTATTATGCTATTTGAAATCCTATAAACCTATAGTAAATTAAGTCTGTCGAATAACTCCTTTCTTTTCCCCCGGCTAACTGGAATAACATCTTTACCAATCAGAACGCTATTGTCTTCAATATCAATAATTTTTTGAGTGTTGATTATATAGGAACGATGTACTTTCAGAAATAGATTAACAGGAAGTTTATCTTCTATTTTTTTTAATGTGGTGTGTACTGTGTAAGTGTTTATGTCAGTTTTAATGACAATATAATCTCCTTGAGCTTTGACTATAGTTACCGATGGTATATCAATTTTTATTAAGCGATTATTAATGTTTATATAAAACTCATTAGTTGTACTTGCGGGTAATTTATCGTTATTGAGGCTATTACCTTTTTTTGTTTCAACTCTCCAATTCAATTTTTGCATCGCTCTTTCAAAACGATCCTCTGTTATTGGTTTTACCAAATAATCTACTATGCAGTCATATTCAAATGCATTGATGGCATAATTCTTATCCGAGGTAATTAATACAATTTTTGGAGGGTTTTTGATGGTATTTATAAAATCAAAACCGGTAAAGTCGGGCATATGGATATCGAGAAAAACGACATCTACATCATTTGTATTTAAGTATTTGATTGCTTCAACTGCATTGGAGAATTCTTCCACTACGGTTAATTTAGTATGAAGTGAAATCATTTGAGCAATTACTGCTCTTGCCATCATTTCATCATCAATAATAATACAATTCATAAATTTTTATCTTGTAAGCAGTTTACAAACTGCTGCATTAATGTTAGTGTTTTTTCAAATTCTATTTGTAATTTTTTTCTACTGTCTTGATTAGATTTTTCATATTCTTCAGCCATAAAATAACTAGTTTCAAGACCAAGAATGGCTATCTTATTTTTTAATTTATGAATGCACTCTTTCGTTTGTGACCATTTATTCAGATGCAAACTTACAAAATAAGCATCAATTTCAATGGGTAACTCAAATTTAAGAATACCTATAAATTTTTGTTTTATTACTTCATCATTTCTTGAAAGCTTATTGATGTATTCTATATTAGGGATTTCCATAGCGCTTTGGTAAATTAATAAAAAATGTTGTTCCAGTTCCTAAAGTACTTTCAAACCATATTTTTCCATTATAATAGTCAACTATCTTTTTTACTATTGATAATCCTATTCCAGTAGACTGTTCTCCTTCTGTGAAAGTTTGAAACAAATCAAAAATTTTATTCTGGTACTTATTATCTATTCCCTGCCCGTTATCTTTAATAGAAAACAAATAAAATTTGCTATTTTCTTCATAATCTATTTCTACTAATCCTTCTTTTTTGTCTATATAATTAACGGCATTGCTAATCAAATTTTGAAACAATTGTTGCATTCTAAAACTATCTGTTTCAAGTATTGGCAACTCCTTATGGATTTTTACTGTAATATTATGTGGGATGTGAATGATATTGATGCAATTTTGAATTATTTCATTAAGGTTAATTTTTTCCATAAATTCTTTACTTGAATCTACTTTTGAATAGGTTAAAATCCCTTTAATTAAATTATCCATTTTTTCAACTTTATCTTCAATTAATAACAGATATTGCTCTGTTGTTTCATTGAGCTGATTTTTATTATCTTCTTTAATCCATGTGATTAATGAATGAATACTTCGCAATGGTGATTTTAAGTCGTGCGATACCATGTGAGCATATTCATTAAGTTTTTCGTTTTGCGTTCCTAATTTTTTGAGTAATTTTTCTTTTTGAATCTCCAATTTTTTCTGTTCTGTGATGTCCAAATGAATACCAATTGAACCAATAACTTCACCATTTACATTATAATTTGGAGCACCACTAATGAGCCAATGCTTTTTTTCACCAGTTTTATTGGTTATAGGGATTTGATATGAATTAGACACTCCTTCAATTCTGTCTTTTTTCTTCTGTTCTAAAATGAGTTTACTATTTTCATTTAAAAATAAATCAGCAGCTTTTTTTCCTAATAATTCTTCTTGTGTATAGCCACTCATCTCTGTAAAAGAATAATTGGCAAGCTTAATAATATCTTGGTTATCTACTTCTAAAAGCCCCATATTCATGTTGGCAATAATATTGCTGTATTTTTCTTTTTCTTTATATATACCCTCATGGTATCTTTTTTTAATAGTGATATCTTCATAACTCCAAATATAACCTACTAACTTTTCCCCTTTATGTAATGGAATAAAACTTCTATCAATACTACGCCCATCAATTAATTCGATTTCTTCGGTAATAACGATTTCTTTTTTTTGAAGTATTTCGTCTATTCGGTTTAAAAAGGCTACAGGATTTTTAAAAAAATCTTTTGATTGTTCTGCCATTACTTCACAATCAAAATTTTTGAGCATTTGGGGTTCTAATGGAATATTAAATAGTTCACAGAATTTTTTATTAACCAAAATAATTTTACGGTTTTCATCTTCTAATAATATCCCCGATTGTAAGTTTTCTATTAAAGAATTTAATCGGTCTTCAGAGGTTAAAATTTGTTCGGTATGCTCTTTTTCTATTGTAATATCATCCATGGTAGCGAAAAATTTAATAATCTTACCATTTTTGTCATGCATAGATTGCCCATTAATGCGAACCCAATATTTTTCTTTTGATTTAGTGTAATTTATTATTTCACAATAAAATGCCTCCCCATTTTTTATTTGCTCTTTTAGATATGAAATTGTTTTCGGACAGCTTTCAGGCCCATGCAAAAGATCACCAGGTTTTTTTCCTATAAATTCCTCAAACGTGTAACCGGTCATATTTAAAAGACTTTGGTTAACCCATTCTGTATTTCCTTTTTCATCGGTAATGATTATAGCGCTAAAAGTTTTCTCAGCGATAGATGACAATAATAATAATTGCTCTTCCCTTCCTTTTTCAACTGAGATGTCTTCAATTACTGCAAAGTAATTAATGACTTCACCATGATCATTTTTGATAGGCTGTTTGGTGGTTTTGTAATAAAAAGTTTTATTGTTTTTGGTAACAACATTTTTCTCTCCTTCAAAAATTACCCCTTTGCGAAAGTCTTCAAGTATTTTTTTCTTTTTGTTTGCTCCAGTTATTTTACAAGGACCAAAAGACAATATGTTTTTGCCTATAATTTTAGTAGTAGGCATACTGACTATGGTTTCATAGGCTTTATTACACCAAATAATATCACCAACAGCATTAGTTAAAACTACACCATTTTTATTAGCACTTGCTACAAGAGATTGGATGTTTAATTTTTCTTTATCTTGTTTTAATTGCTTTTTTTGATTATTAATAGTTTCTAAGAGCTCTTCTAACTCCTGGTTTTTAATTTCCTGATTTTTGAGTACATGAAGTAAATCAAGTAAAGGATCGTTTTTAGCAAAATCATTGATGGTTAATTTGTTATCTACCAATTCATCCATAGAAACTAACCAAGGAGAACCTACAAAAAGGGCACCGTTTTCATATGGTTCAAATTGACCTCTTAACGATAATCCATCAGAATTATTATCGGTAATAATAACCAATTGATCAAAAATTGATTTTATGTTTTGTATCGTAGGCGTTGTTATAAAAGGTCTTTTGATATTGAAGTAGGTGCTAAAAACTTCACCTATAGATAGTTTTGGATAGATTTTAGAAAGACTTTTTCCAAAAGACTTGAGCTTTAAGTCTTCATCTAATATAATATAGAAAGGAAAAATATTATTAAATGATGCTTTGTTAATTACAATTGGTGATTCACTCATATTCTTTCCAACTTATTTTAAAAATTTCAAATTTGGCATTTTCTTCACGAGATTGTAGGAATTCTATTGTGATAGCGGTATTAAAAATAATACCCAGCCCTTGAATCAAACCACGAACAAATTCTTGTAAACCTTCTCTTTTAGAGATATAATGTAGATTAAGACTTTTCTCGGTAATTTCGGTTACTTTAAATTCAGGAGATGTTAATTTAGGGTAAATCAACATAATTCGATTGTGAAAAATGGGTAAATTAATTAAGAACTCTTTTAAAGTAGTTCCGCCAGATTCCATTAAATAGCCATATTTTTCTCTACTGGTTTTGACAATCCACCATTCTCCTAATGATAATAAAACTTCGTTAATTGGAATAGAAAGTTCTTCAGAAATGGTTTTTGCTAATGTAAAAGTGATTTCATCATCATAAGCTTTATCACTTATAAAAAAATCATGTTCTATACCGCTTTTGTCATGTATGATTTTCCAAGTGTCTTCACCATAATTGGAAATTATTAACTCTTCTATTGCTTTATTTACAATTCCGTACATAGACATTTAATTTAAAAAACATATTACTCTTGCATTTCAATATTTTTATACTATTTGAGAATAGATCTCAATAACATAAATTTTAATTTGAAATCAACACATTGCAACACCAATAATCCAATAGTTTTTCGATTTTAAAAACATAGTCCTCATATTTTAATGGCTTAATAATATAGCCAGCAACTCCAATTTTGTAACACTCTTTTATATCTTTAAAATTACTTGAAGTTGTTAAAATGACAATAGGTATATATTTTAATATAGGATCTTTTTTTAAAATAGTTAAAAATTCAATTCCGTTAAGTTTTGGCATATTTAAATCTAAAATTATGATATCGGGAAGGTTTTCTTTGCTTTCTAATAAAGCTAAAGCCTTTTCTCCATTATTAGATATATTAATTTGATGTTTTTGCCCCAAAGTGGAAACAACTCTATTAAATTTCATTACTTCAATTGTATCATCTTCGATGAAAAGTATTTTTAAAGTATTTATCATAAGTTTTTTGCTTTCTCTCTACAAAAATATATTAAAAATGTTGTCTTGTTTTTTAATTTCAATTATTAACACTTTTCATTATACTAAAGTAATATTTTTAAAGATAAAAGGTGTCTTTGAAAGTTGAAAATACTAATATATTAATTTTTATCTAATTGCATGCTCTCAGTTTTTTAGAAATATCTTTTGCTGATGGCAATATAGGAAAAGTCATTATTATTATTGTTAAAGAAATATTCAAGTTCACAAGCTTGTTTTATTCGGTTTTAGTTTACAAGTAACATCTTTATTACCATAAATTTGCACTTAATACAGACAACTTTATTATTTATCTATAAAGTTTTGATATTAAAAACAAATTGTTAAAAAGATTAGAAAGCTATCAACCAAAATCATACTATAATATAATATGAATTGGCAAACGAAGAGCTATTTGCCCATATCACAACAGAAGAAATAATAGTAGTTCCCAAGAAAGAATCGAGTCAAGAATATTATAATAAATAAATAAATCCATCACCTAAAGTGATGGATTTATTTTGTTTGGGATAAAAAGTGTTCCCTTAAATTATTTATTAAACTGTTCTTTTATTATTTCTATATGTGTAAATTACAAAACACACTCCAGCAATTGCTAAAAGAATTATTTTATTATTAATAGGTGCGCTTGGTGGATCTTCATCAGGTGGTGGTTCAACTTGTGCAAAGATTGCAAAATCAGATAACAAGACAAATGACAATAAATAAAATTTTAATAGCTTTTTCATAAATGACTAATTACTTTGTAAATATAACAATCCTTATTTATATTTTAAAAAATAAATTGTTTTTTTAATGTTAATTAATCAAACTCCGATGTAAAAAATAATTTAACATTTGGATACTTGCTTTGCGTCATTTGTATAGTGAATTCAGAATCAGCTAAAAATACTAACTGACCATATTTATCATGTGCTAAGAATTTTTGTTTTATTCTTTTGAACTCTTTAAATTCTTCACTTTTTGGGTCGTTTGGTTTTACCCAACACGCTTTGTGTACGGGAAAGTTTTCATAACTACACTTAGCTCCATATTCATGTTCCAAACGGTATTGAATTACTTCGTATTGAAGTGCACCAACTGTTCCAATAACCTTTCTATTATTCATTTCTAATGTGAACAATTGCGCTACACCTTCATCCATCAATTGGTCAATTCCTTTGTCTAATTGTTTTGCCTTTAAAGGGTCTGCATTATTGATATATCTAAAATGTTCTGGCGAGAAACTAGGAATTCCTTTGAAACTCATTATTTCACCTTCGGTTAGTGTATCGCCAATTTTAAAATTTCCGGTATCGTGAAGACCTACAATATCTCCGGGATATGAGATGTCAACAATTTCTTTTTTCTCGGCAAAAAAAGCATTTGGACTGGAGAATTTTAAATTCTTGTTCAAACGAACGTGCATGTAAGGTTTGTTGCGTTCAAATGTTCCCGAAACAATTTTCACAAAAGCTAATCTGTCTCTGTGTTTTGGATCCATATTAGCATGAATTTTAAAAACGAATCCTGCCATTTTTTCCTCCTCAGGTTTTACTATACGTGTTTCGGATTCTTTTGGTCTTGGTGCCGGAGCAATTTCAACAAAACAATCTAATAATTCTCTCACGCCAAAATTATTCAAGGCAGAACCAAAAAAAACAGGTTGTAAATTTCCAGCTAGGTATTGTTCTCTGTCAAAAGATGGATAAACTTCTGAAATTAACTCTAATTCATCCCGTAGTTTAATCGCTGGTTTTTCGCCAATAATTTTTTCCAGTTCCGGACTTTCAATATCTGAAAAGGCAATAGTATCTTCAATGTTTTTCCGACTATCACCACTGAACAAATTTATGTTTTGTTCCCAAATATTATAAATTCCTTGAAAATCATAACCCATTCCAATAGGGAAACTCAAAGGCGTTACACTTAATCCCAATTTTTGCTCTACTTCATCCATCAAATCAAAAGCATCTTTTCCTTCTCTATCTAATTTATTGATGAAAACTATAATCGGAATGTGCCTCATTCTACAAACTGAAACTAATTTCACGGTTTGTTCCTCAACACCTTTGGCAACGTCAATGACCACAATAACACTATCAACAGCAGTCAATGTTCTGAAGGTATCTTCAGCAAAATCCTTGTGTCCTGGTGTGTCTAGAATATTGATTTTTTTGCCTTTATAATTAAATGCTAATACCGAAGTCGATACTGAAATTCCCCTTTGGCGCTCTATTTCCATAAAATCGGAAGTAGCTCCTTTTTTTATTTTATTGTTTTTAACAGCTCCAGCTTCCTGAATTGCGCCTCCAAACAGCAATAATTTCTCTGTTAGCGTTGTTTTTCCGGCATCGGGATGCGAAATAATTCCAAAGGTTCTGCGGCGTTGTATCTCTTTTGAAAAGCTCATGATTTTGATAAATTGGTTGCAAAAATACTATTATTTACTGATTATAGCTGCATGGTTTATTTTTCAAATATTTGAATAGTTTTTTTGTGTTAATAAAATTTTGTTAATAGTAGTCGTGATAGTTGTTTAATGTGTTTGAATTGTTATTTTTGTTGATTGTTAAGTAGATTTCCTAAAGTAATTTTCGGAAGTTATTAAACATAATATTTAATAGTTATTTTGTATATAAATTTTTTATAGCATGAATATAAAACAGTTTTTTTTGGCTTTTTTCTTTTTACTTTCTTTTGCAAATAATGCACAAAATAATACAAAGGAAGTATTATTCACCATCAATGATAAACCATACTACACAGATGAGTTTTCCAGAATTTATAAAAAGAATTTAGATTTGGTTAAAGATGATTCACAAAAAGATTTAAATCAATATTTGGACCTTTTTGTTGGATATAAATTAAAAGTAAACAAAGCCTATAAACTTGGTTTGCAAAATGGAACTCAATATCAAAATGAATTGAAATCATACAGATCACAATTAGCCAAAAACTATTTTAATGATACAAAAATTACTCAGGAGCTAATTGAGGAAGGGTATAACCGACTTTTAAAAGAAGTCAGAGCATCGCATATTCTTATTTTAGTAGACGAAAATGCATCTCCAGAAGACACGTTAAAAGCCTACAAAAAAATTGAGGAGATTAGCAAAAAAGCAATTTCAGGAGAAGATTTCGATAATTTAGCGGTTCAATATTCGGAAGATCCATCAGCAAAAGAAAATAAAGGTGATTTGGGTTATTTCTCAGCTTTTAGAATGGTTTACCCTTTTGAAAATGCAGCTTACAAAACAACTAAAGGTAAAATATCTAAAATAATAAGAACTCGTTTTGGATATCATATTTTAAAAATTAATGACATAAGAGCCAATCGCGGAGAAATTACGGTGGCTCACATTATGATTTTAAAACCAAAACCAGAAGAAACCGAAAAGAATCCTGAAAAAACCATTAACGAAATTTATCAAAAAATTCAGCAAGGAGAAAAGTTTGAGGATTTGGCCAAGCAATTTTCAGAAGACAAATCTTCTTCATCTAAAGGTGGTGTTCTAAATAGATTTGGTTCAGGGCAATTAAGTTCTGAAGAGTTTGAAAATGTGGCTTTTTCACTAGCTAACCCAAATGATATTTCAAAACCATTTCAATCTGATTTTGGATGGCATATTGTTAAGCTGATAGAAAAACATCCTGTAAAATCGATGGATGAAATGAAAAATGAATTAGAGACAAAAATTGGTAAAGACGATAGATCTAAAAAAATCACGGCTTCTTTAAACGAAAAACTCAGAAAAAAATATACCTATAAAACAGATGCTAAACAATATGGATTAATTTCAAAATTGGTAACTAATGATTTCTATGAGTCAAAATGGACACTTCCCGAAAACAGTAATGATTACTCAGCAACTTTACTAACTATCAATACAAAGAAAATAGATGGTAAATCATTCCTTGATTATATAGATAAACAACAAAAAGCAGGTATAAAAGTAAAGCCGTTATCAAAGTTAGTTAATATGATGTATGATAAATTTTTAGACGAACAATTGACGGCTTATTATGATGAAAACTTAGAAACTGAATTTTCTGATTTTGCTAATGTGATGGAAGAGTATCGTGATGGTTTATTACTTTTTGACTTAATGGAAAAAGAAATTTGGGATCGCGCTAAAACAGATACTATTGGTTTAAATAAGTTTTATGATGAGCATAAAATGGAGCATATGTGGAAAAAAAGAGTTGATGTGACGATTGCTTCATCAACGAAACTAGACATAATAAAAAAAGCGCATGCTCTTTTGAAGAAAAATGAAAAACCACAAGCTATCAAAGACAAATTAAATGTCAATAACGTAATCAATGTGATGATGAATAGTGGTGTTTTTGAAGAGGAAAATGATGCTTTACCAAAAACAATGAAATATGATATTGGCGTTTCAGATGTTTTTAAAGAAGGAGAATATTATTTTGTGACCAAAGTGGATAAGATATTACCTGCTGGATTTAAAACTCTTGAAGAATGTAAAGGCAAGCTTATTAACGAATACCAACAATATTTGGAACTACGTTGGGTGTCCGATTTAAAAGGTGAATTCACTTTAAAAATCAACCAGGATGCTTTTGAACATGTTAAAAAACAGCTAAATCCATAAAATGATTCGAAATAGTTTTTTTCTGATTTTTTTAATGGTTTGTTCGTGTAATTATTTCAAGCCAGAACAAAAATCTCAGTCAATTGCTAGAGTTGGTAAGAATTATTTGTTCAAAAGTGATATTGCAACTTTAGTTCCCGCAGGAACTTCAAAAGAAGATAGTTTACTTTTAGTTCGTGATTTTATAGATCGTTGGGCAAGTCAAAAATTACTGATTGAAGCTGCAGAAAGAAACCTTAGCGATATAAAAAAGAAAGAGTATAATACATTAATCAAGCAGTATAAAATAGATTTATATACAAGGGCATATATCGAAGAAGTTGTAAAAAGAACAGTTGATACGTTTGTAAGTCAGGATGAATTAAAAAAATATTATAAAGACAATAAAGAAAATTTCAAAACCAACGGAACATTAGTTCGATTACGATATATCAATCTTTCAAAAGCTAATCCGCGATTTGGAACCATAAGAAGTAAGTTCTTTGATTATTCAAAAAAAGATAAAAAGTTTTGGGACACTTATGCTTTACAGTGCAATAGTTTTGCTATGAATGATAGCGTGTGGGTTGATATGAGTCAAGTATATAACAAGTTGCCTTTTATTACTCCTGAAAATAGAGACGAATTTGTAATTGCGGGTAAGAGAATAGAAAAAACAGATAAGAATAATGTTTACCTTGTAAAGATTACTAATGTAATCGATAAAAATCAAGTTTCACCATTTGAATACTGTAAACCAACATTGAAAGAAGTTTTGTTAAATAAACGAAAATTAGAATTGATAAAGAAATTTGAAAAAGATATTACCAATGATGCCATTAAAAACAATGATTATGAAATATACAAATAGCAAACTTGCAGTTGCAATATTAGCAATACTTTGCACAGTAGGTTTTGCCAATGCTCAAGAAATTATTAAGGATACTGTCAAAACCAAACCTGTAGTAACTTCTTTAAATAAGCAAAAAGTTGATGGTGTTATAGCAACAGTTGGTGATTATATTATACTTGATTCAGACATTGATAAGTCTTTCTTAGAGTTGTCAAGCCAAGGAAATTCTATAAAAGATATTACGCGTTGTCAAATGTTAGGCAAATTGTTGGAAGACAAATTATATGCTCACCAAGCAGTTCAAGATAGTATTATTGTAAAGGATGAAGAGGTCAAGGAAAAACTAAATGAGCAAGTAAATTATATGGTTGAGCAATTGGGCTCAATGGATAAAGTAATTCAATATTTCAAAAAAAATAATGAAGATGAATTCAGAAATGAATTATTTGATATCATTAAGACGAATAAGTTGGGGGCTGAAATGCAGAGAAAGATCATTGATGGCGTAGAAATTACACCAGAAGAAACACGTAATTTCTTTAGAACAATTCAATCAACTGATTTGCCAGTCTTTGGTGCCGAAATGGAAGTAGCTCAAATAGTTATAGCCCCAAAGATTTCCGAAGATGAAAAACAAAGAGTAATCAACAGATTAAAAGAAATTAAAGCGGAAGTTTTAGCTGGAGCCAGTTTCAAAACAAGAGCAGTTATCTATTCAGATGATAGAGGTTCAGCTTCTATTGGTGGATTCTATAAAATTAATAGAAAAACACAATTTGTAAAAGAGTTTAAAGAAGTTGCTTTTTCATTAGGTGAAGGAGAAATCTCTGAACCATTTGAAACAGAATATGGGTATCACATCATTATGGTTGAAAAAATTAAAGGGCAAGAGGTAGAATTAAGACATATTTTGATGATGCCAAAAGTCTCAGACCAAGCTTTGAAAGAAGCCAAAGAAAAAATCCTTACCATAAAAAGAAAAATTGAGAACGGTGAAATTACATTTGCCGAGGCAGCAAGAACTATGTCAGATGAAAAAGAAACTCGTGCTAATGGTGGCGTTTTGATAAATCCTAAAACACAAGATACCCATTTTGAATTAACCAAAATGGATCCAAGTTTATATAGCGAGGTTTCTAATTTGAAAGATAAAGCCGTTACTTCACCAATTTTAGATGATGATCCAAGAAGTGGAAAAAAATATAAAATTATTACAGTAACTGACAGAATTGATCAACACACTGCCGATTATGCTCGAGATTATGTAAAAATAAAAGATTTGGCTTTAAAAGAAAAACAAATAAAAGCTATTGCCAAATGGACAGACGAAAAAATTAAAGAAACCTTTATAAAAATTAACGGTGAGTACAAAAAGTGTATTTTCACTAACGATTGGTTAAAAAAATAATAAGTAATTTTAAAAGTATATATCCTATGTCAGATGTTGCAGCCATTAAAGAATTAGTTCAGAAGAGAAAAGAACTCAAAGCCGAGATTGCTAAAATAATTGTAGGTCAGGACGATGTAATTGATCAAATTTTATTGAGTATATTTTCGGGTGGGCACGCGCTTTTAGTTGGTGTTCCGGGTTTAGCCAAAACATTGATGGTGAATGCAATTTCACAAGCTTTAGGGTTAGATTTTAAAAGAATACAATTTACTCCTGATTTGATGCCTTCGGATATTTTGGGAAGTGAAATTCTAGACGAAAGCCGTCAGTTCAAGTTTATAAAAGGCCCCATCTTTGCTAACATCATTTTAGCCGATGAGATAAACAGAACACCTCCAAAAACACAAGCGGCACTTCTTGAAGCCATGCAGGAACGTTCGGTAACTATTGCGGGTCAGAATTATAAATTAGACTTGCCTTATTTTGTTTTAGCAACCCAAAATCCAATTGAGCAAGAAGGAACATATCCTTTGCCAGAAGCACAATTAGACCGTTTTATGTTTGCCATTAAGTTGGATTACCCATCATTTTCTGAAGAAGTTGATGTTGTAAAAAGCACCACATCTGACGCAAAACCAGTAATTAATCCATTATTTACCGCACAGGAAATTATCGATTTTCAACACTTAGTTCGTAGGATTCCAGTGGCCGATAATGTAATTGAATATGCCGTTACTTTGGTAAGCAAAACACGTCCGAATAATCCGTTGTCTAATGATTATATTAAGAATTATTTGGATTGGGGAGCAGGACCAAGAGCTTCTCAGAATTTAATTTTAGCCGCCAAAGCCAACGCTGCTTTCAACGGAAAATTTTCACCAGATATTGAAGATGTAAAAGCGGTAGCCACCGGAATTCTTCGTCACAGAATTATCAAAAACTACAAAGCAGACGCTGAAGGAATTACAGAAGAAATGATTATTGATAAATTACTTTAATATTTTTGAAGTAACTCATCCAACTCTTTATCATAAAAAAACAAAAACATACTACCCATCATGTCTTGGTTAATTTGGCTTGTGTTGTTAACATCAAGTACAATTTCATACTCATGATATTTGTATAGCCAAATGCCATCTTCAGATGAAAAAGGGTCTATGCTTGTTAAGCCAATTTTTGCTTTATGATTCAAAATTTTGCTACTAAATATAGCTTTGTTTTCCGTTTTGTCATACAGTGAAATTTTGGTAGCAAACGGATGAACATGAATCGCTGCCGCATGTAATCGCAAACTATCTTGTATTTGCAGCTGACTATTTACAGCACTTCTATACCTGTTTTTCCCAACTGGAATTACCCAATGGCCAGAAAGTTTATTGCCATTTCCATCATCATACGTATGGTTCTTCGTTTCAACCGGAATACATTGATTGGTTCCGGGATCTAAAGGCGATTTATATGGGTTAAATTGATCAAAGGGTAGCATAATAAAAGCGGTTCTACTCATCAATGGTTTCAAATTTTTCTCCCGTGAATAGTTAATGTCAACTTCATGGCGCATCCAAAAATTAGCCTCAGGAAGATTGTGATTTAATGATTGAGTGGTTACATACAAAAACTCATTTCCTTTCATCGGAACTCCATAACCCGCAGGAAAAATAAATTTTTCCATGCCATGGGAGAGTGAAGTTATTCGCGGATATTGCTTGCCAATTCTTTTATTTAAATGAAACGAACTATAATAATTAACATCGTTAAAATCAACATTGGTGTGACAAATAAAATCATTGGAAATCACTTTTAAAGTTTTTGAATCTAATGCTTTAACATGAAATCCTGTCAGCCAAAGCAAAGTAGAATCTTGAGAAAGTTGCACGTAATTAGATGCTTTCGGACCTTCCATTGATTTGTAAATGCCATCAATATAAAACTCAGGTGAAATCATTTTATAAGTTTCCGATTTGTTTTCAACCTTCCAATTTGGATTTACTACGCCTAATTTTTCAAACAAAAAAGATTTTACTATAGCCTTGTGACGATTGGGCAATTGGCAATACCAAATTCCGCCAGCAATAATGCTTAGCAAAATTAGAACTCCTAAAAATTTATATATCTTTGATTTTCTCATCGATGTCAAATTTACATTTTTATATGAACGATAGAAAGGAAATACCTTCAAAAAGATTTTTTGGGCTCGATTTTTTACGAGCACTTTCTATAAGTTTACTTTTATTTTCGCATTCGTCATGGATTTATAATTCTACTGGAATTCTAGGTAAATTGCAAGATGCAAGTGGTTTTTTGGGTGTAGAATTATTTATTGTCTTAAGCGGTTTTTTAATTGGAGGAATACTTTACAAACAATTTCTACATGAAAACTATAGTCTAAAAGATGCCAGGTTATTTATATCCAGAAGATTGATGCGTGTTTTACCAAGTTACTATTTGGCCATTCTGATTATTACCGTAATTTATTTGTCTTTTGGTTTTTCTGTATCAGAAGTATGGAGATATCCGTTATTGATACAAAATTTCAGTTCTCCAATTCCTGCTTTTTTTTCCGAATCATGGAGTTTACCCGTCAAAGAAATGGGTTATATTTTTGTGGTGATTTTATTGTTAGCTATTTCAAAGTTATTCACAAAATCTTCCAAACAGGTTTTGTTTTTAACAGTGGTTATCGGGCTTATTGTTTTTACTTTTCTTTCAAAATTATATTACGATAATAATTCTTCTAATTTGCTAATGACAAACTGGAGTTTTGAAATTCGTTCGGTTGTAATTTATAGATTAGATTCGGTTTTAATTGGAGTGCTTTTTGGTTATTCTTATCACAATTACAAGGGTTTTTTGATATCAAAACGAAAGCTGTTTTCTGCGGTTGGTATTTTGCTATTCATTGTATTGTTTTTGTGCATAATGGTATTTAAAATAAGATTAACCAATGCTTCTTGGTTTTGGAATATGCTATGTTTGCCAATGGTTTCATTAGCAATTTGTATGTTCATTCCTTTTTTATTGAGTTTGGAAACACCATCACAAAGGATTGGAAATGGCGTTACTTTTATTTGCAAAATTGCCTATTCTATTTATTTAATTCATTACAGCATTGTGCTTTTTTTACTGAAATATTTTATCGATACAAGTAATTTTGGATTATGGCAGTTAAATATTTTTGCTATCTTGTATGTGTCAATTACAGTTGGGGTGAGCTATCTTTTATATACCTATTTTGAAAAACCAATCAACCAATTCAGAGCTATAAATTTAAAGTTGAATGACAAATAGTAACCCTAGAGTTTTTGGATTAGATTTAATGCGGGCTATGGCAATTTGCATGGTTTTATGTTCGCATATTCTATGGATTTATCGTCCAAATGATGGTTTAATTAAGCAACTTTTTGCATTATTTGGATTCCTTGGAGTTGAGTTTTTCTTTGTATTAAGTGGCTTTTTGATTGGAAAAATACTTTATAGTATTTATATCAAGGATGATTACACGATTAAAAGTGCTTTTTATTTCCTCAGAAGAAGATGGTATAGAACATTACCCAATTATTATCTAGTACTTATAATCAATATAATTATTTCAACTTCTTTAGGATATTCAATCCCTAAGTTAGGATTGTATTTTATATTTCTCCAAAATGGGTTTTCCAAAATGGCAACCTTTTTTCCCGAATCGTGGAGTTTATCAGTTGAAGAATGGGCCTATTTAATTTTACCAATTTCACTTTTAACATTTTCATTTCTATTCAAACCCAAAAACAAAAACAGGTTTTTTTTATTGATTATAGTACTATTGATTATGTTATTTATTGGTTTAAAAATAGGACATCAGATCAATACTAAAATAACTACGCTTGATGAATGGAACGAATCTGTAAAAGCGGTAATGATATATCGTTTAGATGCTATTTTTATTGGGGTTTTATGTGCGTGGATTAGCATTCATTATCAAAAATATTGGGCTAAATTTAAATTTCATTCGGCATTAATTGGATTATTAATAATGATTTTCATGTATTTTGGAATGGGGTTATTAAGAATTTTTCCAGAAACTCACCCCTTTGTTTGGAATGTTATTTATCTTCCTTTAGCATCATTATCAATTGCTTTTTATATGCCATTCTTTTCTCAATTAGAAACTTCAATTGGAATTATTAAAAAACCAATAGAATTTATCAGTAAGATTTCATACTCTATTTATCTTTTTCATTATAGTGTGATTTTGCAATTAATTATGTTAATTGTTGATAGAGAGAATACTTCTCTGTTTCAGTTTCATATGATCACAGCTTTTTATCTTATTACATTAATTGTTATAAGCTATGTTTGTTACCGTTTTTATGAAAAACCAATTATGGATTTTAGAGATAAGAATTAAGAATATTCATTTTAAGCCACTTTCATTAAAGTATTTGTAAAAAAGCAATACTAAAAACAGTCATTTCGCAAAATAGCATTCCAAATCAATATATTTTATAAAAAATTTTATAGACGTATAACGTTTTCGTAAATTTGCACTGCATTCGAGGCAATGTGGCCGAACAGAATGCAGTTAAATAATTAAACCCAATATACTATGGCTTTTGATATTAAAATGATTAAAGAAGTCTACGCTACTATGGCTGAAAGAGTTGATAAAGCTCGACAAATAGTTGGTCGTCCTCTTACTTTATCTGAAAAGATTTTATACTCACATCTTTGGGAAGGAAATCCAACACAAGCTTTCACACGTGGAAAAGATTATGTTGATTTTGCTCCTGATAGAGTTGCTTGTCAAGATGCAACCGCTCAAATGGCATTATTACAATTTATGCATGCCGGAAAAAAAACAGTAGCTGTGCCAACAACTGTTCATTGTGACCACTTAATTTTGGCAAAAGATGGCGCTAAATCGGATTTGGCGTTGGCAAATTCTCAATCAAAAGAAGTTTTCGACTTCCTTTCTTCGGTTTCCAATAAATACGGAATTGGTTTTTGGAAACCAGGTTCTGGAATTATACATCAAATTGTTTTAGAGAATTATGCTTTTCCAGGTGGAATGATGATTGGAACTGATTCACATACAGTAAATGCCGGTGGATTAGGTATGTTAGCTATAGGTGTTGGTGGTGCTGATGCTGTTGATGTTATGTCAGGTATGTCATGGGAATTGAAATTTCCAAAATTAATCGGAGTAAAGTTGACTGGAAAATTAAATGGCTGGACTGCACCAAAAGATGTTATCTTAAAAGTGGCTGATATTCTTACTGTAAAAGGTGGAACTGGAGCTATCGTTGAGTATTTCGGTGAAGGTGCAATCAATATGTCTTGTACAGGTAAAGGAACCATTTGTAATATGGGTGCTGAAATTGGAGCAACTACTTCAACTTTTGGATATGATGACTCAATGAGAAGATATTTAGCCGCGACAGACCGACAAGATATTGTGGATGCAGCTGATAAAGTAGCGGATTATTTAACTGGCGATGCTGAAGTTTATGCTAATCCGGAACAATTTTTTGACCAAGTTATAGAAATCAATTTATCAGAATTAGAACCACACATCAACGGACCTTTCACGCCTGACAGAGGAACTCCAGTTTCAAAAATGAAAGCTGAAGCTGTGGCTAATGGATGGCCATTAAAAATAGAATGGGGATTAATTGGTTCGTGTACCAATTCTTCTTATGAAGATATGGCACGTGCTGCTTCAATTGTGGAACAAGCCGTAGCTCACGGAATTACTCCTAAAGCTGAATTCGGAATCAATCCAGGTTCTGAACAAATTAGATATACAATAGAAAGAGACGGTATCATTGCCACTTTTGAAAAGATGGGGACAAAAGTTTTTACGAACGCATGCGGGCCTTGTATCGGACAGTGGGATAGAGCAGGCGCTGATAAACAAGAAAAGAATACTATAGTACATTCGTTTAATAGAAATTTTTCAAAACGCGCTGATGGTAATCCTAATACACATGCATTTGTAACTTCGCCAGAAATGGTTGCAGCTTTGGCTATTTCAGGAGATTTGACCTTTAATCCAATTACAGATACCTTGTTGAATGATAAAGGTGAAAAGATAAAATTAAATCCACCACACGGTGATGAGTTGCCAAAAAGAGGATTTGATGTAGAAGATGCAGGTTTTCAGGCGCCGGCAGCAGATGGGTCATCAGTGCAAGTGGTAGTTTCACCAACTTCGGATAGATTACAATTGTTAGCACCATTTGATGCTTGGGATGGTAAAAATATAACTGGAGCCAGACTTCTTATCAAAGCATTCGGAAAATGTACAACGGATCATATCTCAATGGCTGGACCTTGGTTACGTTTCCGTGGGCATTTAGATAATATTTCTAATAATATGTTGATTGGCGCAGTGAATGCTTTTAACCAAGAAGCTAATAAAGTTAAAAACCAATTAACAGGTTCATACGATTCAGTTCCTGCTGTTCAAAGAGCATACAAAGCGGCCGGAGTTCCAACAATTGTTGTAGGTGATCATAACTACGGAGAAGGTTCTTCAAGAGAACACGCTGCAATGGAACCAAGATTTTTAGGAGTTAAAGCGGTTTTGGTAAAATCATTTGCACGTATTCATGAAACAAATTTGAAAAAGCAAGGTATGTTAGCTTTGACATTTGCAAACGAAGCAGATTATGATAAAATTCAGGAGAATGATACCATCAATTTCTTAGACTTAACCGAATTTGCTGCGGGTAAACCGCTGTCTTTAGAATTTGTTCATGCTGATGGTTCAAAAGATGTTATTTTGGCAAATCACACTTATAATGATAGTCAAATTGGCTGGTATGTAGCTGGTTCTGCATTGAACCTGATTGCTGCCGGAAAAGCTTAATTAATTTAAAATAGTTTTATAAAAAATGCTCAACTAACTGTTGAGCATTTTTTTTATTTTGTTTTCTTTTTATACATTTCTTTTAGTCCTGACTTCCATTCAACCAATTCATAATAAAAGTCAACTGAAGTAAGATTGTCTTTTTTTCTTATAACACACCTTCCAGTTACATCAGCTTCATCTCCACAAATAGTTGTTTTTGGTCCGGCATTTAAATTATTATTAGCATATAATTGATAAATCTTATAAGCTATATCTTGACGAATCGTCATTTTGGAATTGTAGGTGCTTACAATAATCATCCCTTTACCTTCACGAGCCACAAACTCCATTCCGTTATGACCATAACTATAGGTTTCTATTTTTGGATCAACAACATTGAATGCAAAACTGGTGATAATCAATAAACTAAAAAAAGCTTTTTTCATAAGTTGTAAGTTGCTTGTAGTAAAAACAGGGGCGAAAAGTAATAATTAATTTAATGTAAAACGAATTTATGAACAAAATATTGTTAATAACAATAAAAAATCCGTTGAATCTTAAACAGACCAAACGGATTTCACCCTACTGAATTAATAAACTTAATCTATTAATAATAAGTATAACGCCTAACTTTTGCTATATATTTTGCCAAGCGAATTACCTGATGACTATAACCGTATTCATTATCATACCAAACATAAAGAACAATGTTTTTACCATCTCCTGAAACTATTGTGGCGTTACTATCATAAATAGAAGGCTGTGCAGTGCCAACAATATCCGAAGAAACCAATTCGTTATTCAACGAATATCTAATTTGCTCTACCAGTTCTCCTTCAAGAGCATATTTTTTCATGATTTTATTTACTTCCTCAATAGATGTTTCTTGACTAACTTCTAAATTCATAACCACTAAAGAACCATTTGGAACTGGAACACGTATTGCGTTTGAAGTTAATTTTCCAGCTAAACTTGGCAATGCTTTGGCAACAGCTGTTCCTGCACCAGTTTCAGTAATTACCATATTCAATGCAGCAGCACGGCCACGGCGGTATTTTTTGTGCATATTATCAACTAAGTTTTGGTCATTGGTATAGGCATGTATAGTTTCGATATGACCTTTTACAACACCAAGAGTATCTTCTACAACTTTCAAAACAGGTGTAATTGCATTAGTTGTACAAGAAGCTGCAGAAAAAATATCAGTCTTATCAGGGTTGTGTTCTTTATGATTTACACCATAAACAATATTTGGGACACCTTTTCCAGGTGCTGTTAATAAAACTTTACTAACACCTATTGAGGATAAATGACGTTTTAATTGTTCTTCGGTTGTGAAAGCACCTGTATTGTCAATCAATAAACAATCTTCTATTCCATATTTAGTGTAATCAATATCTTCAGGAGTATTAGCAGTGATAACGTGTACCGTCGTTCCGTTTATGATTAAAGCGTTGTTTTCCGTATCAGCTTCAACCGAACCTTGAAAATCTCCATGAACAGAATCATAACGTAATAATGAAGCTCTTTTTTCTAAAGAAGTTGCATCATTTCTGTCACGAGTTACAATAGCTCGAAGTCGAAGTTGTTCTCCTTTGCCCATTTTACTCATCATTTCACGGGCTAACAAACGGCCAATTCTACCAAAACCATATAAGACAACATCTTTTGGTTTTAGGTTTTTAAAATCCTTGGTATTTTTTAATTTATCGATAACAAAGGCACGACTATCATGATATTTATTGTCATCAAGGTGAAATTCATAAGTTAATTTCCCGATATCAATTCTTGATGGTGGCAAGTCTAAATTTTGAATTGAGCGGGCAATTTCGACAGAATCAAAAATGTTGATTGGTTTTTCTACAAACTCTCCGGCATATTCGTGAAAATTTATAATATCACTCACGTTTCTGTCAATTAATTGATTTCTAAATAGAACCAATTCGATTGATTTGTCATACCACAAATCGCTGATAATTTTAATTAATTCAACGCCTGCTTTACGTCTGTCAGCCTGAAAGGATACTTCCTTCTCGTATAACTTGTTACTGTCCATAAAAAAATTAGTTTTAGTTGTGTTGTTAATATGAATTCATTTCAGAATTCAATTAATTTGGCGCAAAAATATAAAATAGTAATCTTTCACGAAAACGATTTCGTTACTTTTTTATAGAACAAAAAAACCAGCTCAAAATTTGAACTGGTTTTTATGATTATTAACCTTTTAACCTTATAAAATTACTTGAATGACTTGTCCAATTCTGTTAAGCATTTGGATGCTTACATTTTGATTTTCATCTTTTTTATTTAAAATCTTGGAAATGGTTTCGACATCAGTTGCTTTTGCATTATCAACGGAAAGAATAATACCACCTTTTAATTGGTCATAATAAGGCTTTAAATTTTCGTTATTGATGTTTTTAATGCGAACACCATAATCTATTCTAAATTTCTTTTTATCAGCAGCTTCGATGTTTTCTAATTCCAGTCCTTTAAATTCGGTAGTAACTATGTCATTTTTGATTAAAGTAACAGGAACCGTTTTAGTTTCTCCATTTCGAATGAAAGTTACTTGAACTCTGTCACTTGGTCTTTTTGTACTAATATAGCCTGAGAGTTCGGCATATGTATTAATGATTTGACTGTCTAGTTTTTTAATAATATCACCTTTTTGCAAACCTGCTTTTTCAGCCCCTGAATTTTTTGTCACTTTATTGATGTAGAATCCTTCAGTATCATTAATACCTAGCTCTTTAGAAGCTTTACTATTTAACTCACCACCCTCGACACCTAGAATACCACGTTGTACATTTCCGAATTCCATAATGTCTTCAATAATTTTTCGGGTAATATTTGATGGAATTGCGAAAGAATAACCAGCGTAACTTCCTGTTGGAGATGAAATCATCGTATTAATTCCTATCAATTCACCTCGGGTGTTTACCAAAGCACCACCGGAATTTCCTGGATTTACAGCAGCATCAGTTTGTATAAAAGATTGAATGCCGTTATCTTCTAAATTTCTGGCTTTCGCCGAAACAATTCCGGCCGTAACAGTCGAAGTCAAATTATATGGATTTCCAACAGCCAAAACCCATTCGCCAACTTTTACTTGGTCTGAATCGGCAAATGCAGAATAGGGTAATTTTTCGTCTGCATTGATTTTTAACAACGCAATATCCATTTTTGAATCTGTTCCAATAAGTTTTGCTTTGTATGATTTGTTGTTGTTTAATGTAACTTCAAGTTCAGTTGCATCTTTTATAACGTGATTGTTGGTTACGATATAACCGTCTTCTGAAATAATTACTCCTGATCCTGTTCCAACCTGTTCTTGTTGTTGTCCGCCATTAGTTCCGTAAAACCATTGCATCATCGGATTATATACGGTTCTAACCGAAACATTTTTAACGTGTACAACAGTGTGAACAGTGCTTTCAGCGGCTGCAGTAAAATCTACTCCTTCGGCGGATAATCCAACAGTCCTGCCATAATTATTTGACGCTGTTGTTACAATCGAATCGCGATTGCTTTTTCCTTCAATAAATAATTTGTATGCACCAAGCGTGGTTGCACCACTTAATAAAGAAACTAAAAATAAGCTTGATAATCGTTTCATAAGTTTATAATTTTTGTTTTTAATTGATCATATGTAATTTGCAGAACAGCCACTTGTTTTTAGACAAATTTTTGGTTATGCTCATTTCATAATCATTAACATTTTAAATTATTTTAAAGTAAAATTATAAATTTCTCTTTTTCAAAAAATTGGTTTAACGCTCGTTTAACAATTTTTAACTTAATCTTAATATTTGTTATATTTGTAGGAGTAAACACGCTATGAAATGAGCATTGCAGAAATTTACAAAGTATTGTTAAGGTTATTTGCGAATTATATATGACCAATATAAAAACAATAAAAAAGACATATGAAATTCACTTTTTACAAATACGAAGGAACAGGAAATGACTTTATCTTTATTGATAACCGTCAAAATAAGTTTCCAAAAACTGATGTCAAACTCATTGAAAAATTGTGTCACCGCCGCTTCGGAATTGGTGCTGACGGCCTGATTTTATTAGAAGATGATATAGAAACCGATTTCAGGATGGTTTATTATAATTCTGATGGCAATCAAAGTTCAATGTGTGGTAACGGTGGTAGGTGTATAGTGGCTTTCGCAAAAAATTTGAATATTATAAATGATCAGACTACTTTTTTAGCTACCGATGGATTACATAAGGCATTTATTTTTGATAACGGAATCATTTCTTTGGGAATGAAGGATGTTGATGAAGTGAGAATCCAAAATGATTATGTTTTCTTGAATACCGGTTCTCCGCATCACGTAATGCTGGTAGATGACTTAAATAATTATGATGTAAAAAATAATGGTGCCAAAATCCGTTATTCTGATTTGTATGGAAAAGCGGGTAGTAATGTAAATTTTGTAAAACAAATTTCGGATAATCATTTCCGTATACGAACTTATGAACGAGGCGTTGAAGACGAAACCTATTCTTGCGGAACAGGAGCAACGGCTGCAGCAATTGCAATGAATGCTATAGGAAAGACGAATTCAAATCATATTAAATTAGATGTCGAAGGTGGCAAACTTGAAGTTTCTTTTAGTAAAGAAGAAAGTACTTATACCAATGTTTTTCTAAAAGGACCGGCAAATTTAGTTTTTAAAGGAAAAATAGAATGGTAACACTAAAAGGAAATAATATCCATTTACGCGCACTCGAACCTGAAGATTTAGAGTTTATATACGCTATAGAAAACGATGAAAACATTTGGGAAGTTAGTAATACCATAACACCATATAGCAAATTCCTTATTAAACAATATTTAGAAAATGCCCATCAGGACATTTATGAAGCCAAGCAATTACGATTAGTAATTTGTAAAAAAGGTAATATAGATGCCATCGGATTAATTGATTTATTTGAATTTGATGCTAAAAATAAACGTGCCGGTTTAGGTATTATTATTCAAAATGAAGTTGACAGAGATATGGGTTTTGGAAAAGAAGCACTAGGTTTGATGATTAATTATGCTTTTGAACAGTTGCAAATACACCAATTGTACGCAAATATCGGAACTGAAAATAAAGCAAGTGAATCTCTTTTTACTACATTTGGATTTGAGAAAGTAGGTGTCAAAAAAGATTGGAACTTTACCAATAACGCTTTTCATGATGAAGCTGTTTTTCAATTAATTAATAAATAGATTGTTTTGAATAGAAATAAAATTATCAAAGTTTTAGGAATTATTTTCCTTGTTTTTGTTACAATTATTTATATCAAGTTTTTTACTTCGGATACTAATTTTGACAAAGACGAACTATATGTTGAGGTTCCAACAGGTTCTAACTATCAAGATGTTGAAAAAATACTTTCACCGTTGGTAAAAAACATGAGCAATTTTGAGTTTATTGCCAAATTACGTTCATATCCAGATAATGTAAAACCAGGACGGTTTTTACTAAAGAATGGTATGAGTCCTTTTCAATTGGTTGCTGCCATGCGAAGAAATATTCCAGTGAAATTGGCTTTTAACAATCAAGAACGGTTGGAAAATCTTTGCGAACGTTTGAGTTCTCAAATTGAACCGGACACTGCAAAACTACTGGAAACTTTTCGCGACACCACTTTTCTACATAAAAACGGTTTTACCAAAGACAATGTTTTTTCAATGTTTTTGCCAAATACCTATGAAGTATATTGGAATATTACTGCTGAAAAATTCAGAAATAAAATGCTCAATGAATACAATCGTTTCTGGACAAAAGAGCGAATTGCAAAAGCTACAGCATTGGATTTAACTCCGGTTCAGGTAACTACAGTTGCATCAATTGTTCATAAAGAATCGGTGAAGAAAAGTGAACGTCCAACAATTGCAGGTGTTTATCTCAACAGATTAAATCAGGGAATGCCTTTGCAGGCTGACCCAACAGTTATTTATGCCCTGAAATTGCGCGACAATGATTTTAATCAAGTTATAAAACGTGTTTTATATAACGATTTGTTTATCAATTCTCCTTACAATACATATAAAAATATAGGCTTGCCTCCAGGACCAATTGCTATGCCTGATGTTGACGCTATTGATGCTGTTTTGAAAGCGGACAAACACGATTATATATATTTTTGTGCAAGCGTTGAAAAATTTGGCTATCATGTTTTTGCTTCTACTTATGAGCAACATCAAGTTAATGCCAAGAAATATGCCGATTGGTTGAATAAACAAGGGACAAACAGATAATTTTGAAAATAGCCAAAAGCATAATTATACTTTTGTTTTTTTGGTGTATCCAAATTACTTTCGCTCAACCATCCATTGAAAATTTTCTAAAACCTTCGGATACGTTAAATAAAAAACGTCTCAAAACACTTGCTATTTCTGAAATCGCTATTGGTTCTGTAGCGTTGATTGGTTTGAATCAGATTTGGTATGCTGATTATCCTCGTTCAAGTTTCCATTTTATTAATGACAATGCCGAATGGCTTCATATGGATAAAATTGGGCATGTTTTTTCATCCTATCAATTAGGAAGTTTAGGAGCAAATGCTTTGAAATGGTCTGGTGCAAGCAAGAAAACTCAATTGATTTACGGTTCCACTCTAGGTTTAGCTTTTTTGACAACAGTTGAGGTTTTTGATGGTTATTCAGCAAATTGGGGTGCTTCTTGGGGCGATGTTGTTGCTAATGTTTCAGGAACAGCACTATATGTTTCGCAAGAATTATTTTGGAAAGAACAGCGAATTGTGCCAAAATTTTCTTTTCATACAACACCTTACGCTTCTGCACGACCAAATGTTTTAGGTAGTTCTGTTCCAGAGCAAATTCTGAAAGACTATAACGGGCAAACTTATTGGTTGTCTGCCAATATTTATTCATTTGCAAAATCTTCTAAAATACCAAAATGGTTAAATATTGCTTTTGGATATGGAGCAGAGGGAATGATTACAGGCAATAATGAATTTACTAACACCATTTTTCTTCCAGAAAGTAAAAGATTTAGACAATTTTACCTCTCTCTTGACGTTGATTTGTCCAAAATTGAAACCAAATCACATTTTGTTAAGACAATTTTAACAATTTTTAATTCTATCAAAATTCCAGCTCCAACGTTTGAAATCAAGGGTTCAGGAGGAACAAAAATGCACTTTATCTATTTTTAGTGTAGTTTAACTGCTTGATATTCAATTTTATAAATTAAGTTGTATATTTGCACGCGGAAATATCAAGATGGTGACAGCGCTTGGAAATAACCTTAAATGATAAAAAAAGGAATTTTTTACACAACAATCCTACTAACTGTAGCTTTCATAAGCTCAGGTTTTAAACCTTACAATTCCCAAATCAGTAACTTCATATTTGCTGATGAAAATGAAGAACAATTGTATGTTTTTCCTTCTCAAAACACCATAGATTATTTTAAATTAAAAGTCCCATTTACAGGTAGGTATTTTATTGGCTTTAAAGAAGCAGTTGCTCATAAAGAGTCACAAGGTAAATATGGAAAAATAAATACTTTAGGCTATATGGGTAAATACCAATTTGGAAAAGAAACTTTAAAATCAATTGGTATTAAAGATAGCGCTGGTTTTATGAGAAATCCAAGACTTCAGGAAAAGGCTTTCGTTGCCTTACTTTCTAAAAACAAATATGAATTGCGAGATTATATAAACTATTTTGATGGAAAATTAGTTGATGGTGTTAAAATTACTGAATCAGGAATTTTAGCAGCGGCGCATTTAGGTGGTTCAGGATCGGTTAAACGATTTTTGAATTCGAATGGGGAGAAAAAATGTAAAGATGATTACGGAACTTCTGTTAAAACGTATATGAAAGATTTCGGCGGATTTGAAACTACTGGAATTAAAGCTATCAAAAACGCTCAAGTAAACTAATTTACGTTTTGTGAATAATAAAAATAGTCGGACGGTTGTGTAAATCAACCTTAATTTTTTTCCAATCTGCAACACGAAATGTTTTTATAAATTCTGTTGGTAACGTAATATCAGTGGCAATGCAAAGTTGTGTGTTGGGCTGTAATGTTTGTAGTAAGTCTTCTAACAATTTATTATTTCGATAAGGTGTTTCAATAAAAATTTGTGACTGATTTTTTGTGTTTGAAAGATTTTCAAAGTTTTTCAAAGCTGTTTTTTTATCGCCTTTATCAATAGGAAGATAGCCATTGAATGCAAAACTTTGACCATTCATTCCGGAGCCCATCATGGCTAATAGGATAGAAGAAGGTCCAACTAAAGGTACAACTTGTATTCCGTTTTCATGAGCAATTTTTACAATTACAGCGCCAGGATCAGCAACTCCTGGACAACCTGCCTCGCTCATTAAACCAACATTCAAACCATTAAGACAAGGAGCAATCATGCTATTGTATTCTGAAACTTCAGTTCGTTTATTTAAAGAAGAAATTCTCAAACTGTTCTGAACTTTTTCAGGATGTATTGATTTTATGAATTTTCGAGCTGTTTTTTCATTTTCAACAATATAGTCTTCTATAAAATCTATAGCTCTTTTTACAGTTTGAGGTAAAACATCATGAGGATTCATTTCTCCCAAAGTAGTTGGAATTAAATAAAGTTTGCCTTTAAGTTCTATTGGTTTCATCTGCGCTTTTTTAATTTTTTTTATATGTCAGATGTAATGCTAAAGCATTTCATGGATGTTTCTCAATTAATTTTTTGGCTAAAATATCGCAAGTTTCATCAAGCATTTCATAAACCATATCGAAACCATTTTGTAATCCGTAATATGGATCTGGAACATCTACATTATCACCCGGAAATAAATGATTCAGAATTAGCTGGACTTTCTGTTTGTGTTCATCTTTTTTTGCCAATTCAATTACATCGTCATAGTTAGAATTATCCATAACAAAAATATAATCAAACACATCAAAATCTCTGGGAGTGAATTGTCTGGCTTTTTGATTGGTAATGTCTAAGCCATTTTTTTGAGCAGTCAAAATAGAACGTTGATCTGGTTGTTTACCAATAT
>Ga0315902_10002012_pt1 | contig 32278 bp, 26 predicted proteins | sample LakEriMetagenome_9_FD_203523 | JGI IMG/M metagenome (GOLD analysis project Ga0315902, IMG submission 203523) | Freshwater fungal communities from buoy surface, Lake Erie, Ohio, United States - Buoy 12 MA117 | ecosystem: Environmental > Aquatic > Freshwater > Lake > Lake biofilm | place: USA... | reverse complement strand
ACCGCGGACGCCCTCGCCCGCAAGCTCGTGGGGCTCGGTGTGTGCAGCGCCACGGAGATTTCGGCCGGAGCCGCCCGGGGCCCGATCCGCGTCCTCATCGTGGACGATTCGGCGACGATCCGCAGCCTGCTCACGGCGACGCTGGCCACCGAAGTGGAGCTCAAGGTGGTGGGCGCGGCGGTCAATGGCCGAGCCGCCGTGGACATGCTGGCGACGGCAAAGCCTGATATCGTGCTGCTCGACATCGAGATGCCGGTGCTCGACGGCATCTCGGCCCTGCGCGAGATTCGCCGGCTCGAGCCCAAGCTCCCGGTGATCATGTTTTCGAGCCTCACCGAGCGCGGGGCGAAGGCCACGCTCGACGCGCTGCTCGCCGGGGCCAACGACTATGCGGCCAAGCCCGCCGGCCTCGACGCGGGTGCCGTCGCCGCCGTGATCCGCGACGACCTCGTGGCGAAGATCAAGGCGCTCGTGCCGCGCGGACAGCGGCTCGACCGGCCGGCCGTGGTCATGCCACCCGTGCCCCGCAGGCCGGCAGCCGCTGCCGTGGGGCCTGTGAAGGCAGTGGTGATCGGCGTGAGCACGGGCGGGCCGACGGCGCTTGGGGAAGTGCTGCCGGCCATCGCGGCGGACGCCAAAGTGCCCGTGCTCATCGTGCAACACATGCCGGCGTTTTTCACGACCCAGCTCGCCGAACGGCTCTCGAAAACCTGTGGCCGGGACGTCCGTGAGGCGACCGACGGCAGTCCGCTCAGGGGTGGCGAGATCCTCCTCGCCCCGGGCGGCAGGCATCTGGCGGTGGTGGGGGATGCGGCCGCACCGCGCGTCCGGCTCACCGACGACCTGCCCGAGCAGTCGTGCCGGCCCGCTGCCGATGTGCTCTTTCGAACCGCCGCCAAGACCTGGGGCGACGGGGTGCTGGGTGTGGTGCTCACGGGCATGGGCCGCGACGGCCTCGCCGGCGCCCGGGCGATCGTCGAGGCCGGCGGCACGGTGCTCGTGCAGGACGAGTTCTCGAGCGTCGTGTGGGGCATGCCGGGCGAGGTGGCGAAGGCCGGTCTGGCCGATGCGGTGCTCCCGCTCGCCCGGATCGGCCCGGAGGTGGCGCTGCGGCTCGCGCGGCGCGGCCGATGAAGGTCAGCCCCGTTCAGTTCGCGTTTCTTCGCGACCTTCTGCGGCGGCGCACGGGTGTCGTGATCGACGACTCGAAGCAGTATCTCGTGGTCGCGCGGCTCTTGCCGATCGTGCGGCAGCGGGCGATCCCCAGCCTCGACACGCTCGTCGACAGGATTCGCAAAACGGGCGACAAGGCGCTCGAGAAAGACGTGCTCAACGCGATGATGACGCACGAGACGTCGTTCTTCCGCGATAAGAGTCCCTACGAGACGCTGCGGCAGCTCGTGACGGAGATGATTCCGAAACGCTCGGCCCATCGCCAGCTCGTGATCTGGTCGGCAGCCTGCTCGACCGGCCAGGAGCCCTACAGCATGGCGATGCTCCTGAACGAGCACTTTCCCGACCTCGTCGCCACCTGGCGGATCCGAATTATCGCCACGGATATCTCGGAGCCGGTGCTCGCCCGGGCCCGTGAGGGCGTGTTCAGCGAACTGGAGACGAACCGTGGCCTGACCGCCGAGCTGCTCAAAAAATACTTCCGGCCCCTCCAAGGAAAGTGGAGCATCGTGCAGGAGTGCCGCCGGCTCGTCGAATTTCGCTGCCTGAACCTGAACGGTCCGTGGCCGGCATTGCCCCCGTGCGACGTGATCTTCCTGCGAAATGTGATGCTCTACTTCGACGTCCCGACCCGTGCGGCGCTCGTCACGAAGATGCGGCGTGTGCTCAAGCCCGACGGCGCGTTGTTTCTGGGCGGCGCCGAAACGATGATCGGCATCGACACCGGCTACGACCGGCTCGCGGGCGCCGGCTGCAGCTACTATCGCCCGAAGCCCCGCGCGTGAGGCATGCCGGTGTGCGTTACGGCCGCCACTCGAGGCCCAGGATCGAGACGTCGTCGAGCGGGCCGTTGGGTTGGCACCATTGCTCGACCGTCGTGAGCAGGCCGGCGACGGTTTCGTCGAGCGGCTGACGACGGCCTGCGGCGATGCAGTCCAAGAGGGCTTGTTCGCCGAGCGGGTTCTGATCCCTGTCCATCGCTTCGGTGACACCGTCGGAATAGAGATAGATCCGATCGCCGGGAGCGAGCTGGAGCGAGACCTGGGTGTATTCCACGTCGGGCACAAAGCCGATCGGAAATCCCTCGGCCCCGTGGTAGGCGGGCGGGCCGTTCGTGGGCACGTGGACCAGGGCGGGGTGGCCGCCCGACACGTAGTCCAGTCGGCCAGTCGGCACGTGGAGCACGCCGTAGAGGATCGTGAAATACAGCCCAGAAAACTCGTCTGCCTGGAAGAGACGGTTGAGCTGCGTCGCCACTTCGGCCGGCGTGGCCACGGTGACGCCGCCGTCGGGCCGCTGCCGCACGAGCAGCGACTGCTCGGAGACTTTTGGCGAGAGAAAGCGGCCCACCGTCACCGCCATCAGCGACGAGGGCACGCCGTGGCCGCTGACGTCGACCACGAACAGGCCGTTGTGTTCCGCATCGAGCGGGAAAAAATTGAGGAAGTCGCCCGCCAGATCCTGGCAGGGGACGTATCGCCAGGCCACGGTCGCCGCGGGCACGGCCGCATCGTCGGGCGGGAGAAGCGACCGCTGCACTTTGGCCGCAGCTTCGAGGTCGCGGACCATGCGGGCGTTGATCGTCGAGATTCTGTCGTTGAGGGCCGAAAGCTCCGAGTTCGACTGCTGGAGCTTGTCACGGGCCAACGAGAGGTCTTCGTTGGCCGCGATCAGTTCCTGGTTTTTCGCCACCGCGTTTTCGAACGTGGAGACGAGCAGGTTGAGCACCTGCTGGCGGCCCGCCTGCACGCGAAACTTCTGGCCGGCGACGGCCACCTCGAGCGTGGCCTCCTCGGCCGGAGCGCCGAGCGGCGTGGCCAGGAGCGACTGCATGCGGCCGAGCAGATAGTCGGGATCGTAAGGCTTCGTGACGTAGTTGTCGGCCCCCGCGTCGAGCCCGCGGATGATGTCGATCGGATCGGAGAGGGTCGACATCAGGATCAGCGGCACGCTCTGCAAGGCCGGATCCGTCTTCACCGCCTTGCAGAACTCGTAGCCCGTCATCACCGGCATCTCGATGTCGGAGATGATGATGTCGGGCCGCCGTTCGCGAGCGAGCTTCAGCGCATCGGCGCCGTTTTCGGCCCAGCGCACCGTGTGGCCGGCGTCGGTGAGCCGCTTCTGCAGGATCTTCGCCTGGATGCGGCTGTCTTCGGCGATGAGGACGTCGACGCCGGACATCAGGTGAACGTGGCGAGCGCCGTGGGCGCGTCCTTGTGGATGCTGAAGAGCTTGTCGAGGCTCGTCAGCTTGAAGACCTGGAAGATCTCCGGCCGGATGTTGCACATCTTGAGCCGGCCGTGACCCGTGGAAATCTTACGGTGCAACTGTCCGAGCAGGCCGAGCATCGCGCTCGACATGAACTCGACGTTGCAGAAGTCGAGCAGCACGTCGGGGCCGGTGGCCTTGCCGAGCAAGGTGGCGATTTCTTTCTTGATCTCGTCGAGCGTGGTGTCGTCGAGGATTTTCTTGTCCTTGAACACGACCAGGTGCACGTCGCCGGTCTTGCCGGTCTGAATTCTGCGGTAGGCGTCCATCGTGTCTCCTCGCCCCGATATTGGAAGGACCCGTAGCCTAATCGTGCCCGGCGGCGGCGTCCATCGACGGGTCCGCGACCCCGGCCGTCAGTCGTCGGTGACGATCCCCGCCGTGGCCAGCCACTCGAGCTCCCCCGGATGGCCGGGGCCGTCGTCGAGCCGAATCGAGGCGATCGCACCCTTCTGCATCCGCACCGCGGCGGATCCGTCGCCAATCGAGAGGGCGACGAGTCGCCCGACGCAGGGCATGTGCCCCACCCAGGCGACACGCGCCGCGTCTTGTTCGATCGTCCACTCGACGAGCGCCTGCCAGTCGCTCGCCGGGGCGAGTGCGTCGATGATCAGCGGAGGGCGGGTCTCGAACACGTCGGCCAGGATCTCGGCCGTCTCGCGGGCCCGCACGAGTGGGCTGGTGGCCACGAGATCGAGCCCCATGCCCGCCGCCCGCAGGTGCCGCGCGAAGGCCTCGAACCGCCGGCGACCTTTTTTGGTGAGCCGGCGGGAATGATCGTCGACGCCGGGGCCGGGATCTTCGGCCCAGGCGTGGCGAATGATGAACAGGTGGGTGGTGAGCGAAGGCATGGGCGGTCCTGGGGCGGATGTGAGTGTGCGATCGATTGTGGTTGGGCCAGCGGGCGTGGGCAAGTTCAGGCCCGCCGCCACAGCTCGTCGAGAGGAATCCTCGCCGCGCGGATCGCGTGGGTCGCGTCGGTCAACCAGCGTCTGGCGTCCAGCGGATAGCCCGCCGTGGGCGCCAGGCCCGGCACACGCGCCGTCCAGGCCGTGTTGAATGCCTCCATCGCCAGTTCGCGCACGTATTTCGCAGTCAGGCTCGCCACGGCCACCGGCAGCCGGGCCTCGCCCCCGACGGAAAACTCGATTCGCAGCCGCGCCGCGGGCACGGCATAGGTCGAGCGGTCGGGAGTCTCCTCGAGCGCTTGGACGAGCGGCGCTGCGAAGTGCCGGCCGACGAGGGCCGCATAGCTCTTCCGACCGCCGTGGCGATCGCACCACACGATTCTTTCGCCGTCTGAAAAGCGATCGAGCAACGTGGCGGCGAGATCGAGCGTCGTCCGCGAGAGGATGTCAGATTTGTTGAGGCCGCGATCGAGCAGACGATTGAATTCCGCCGGATAGATCGCCCGGCTCGAGATGCCCACGAGCTCGATGCCAGCGGCATCGAGCGCACGCCCGACCGCCGGCGCGCACGCCCGGCACGACTCGTCGGCTCCGGCTCGGGGCACACGCAGCGCTTCGAGCCCCGACCAATCGGCAGCGCCCACGAACTCCGGCCCGATGTGGCCGAGCGTGGCTGCGAGCGTGGGCCAGCCGTCGATGGAGCCGGCTCCCGAGAGCGTGAGCGCCGTGTGCACGGCGCGTTCGAGGGCTGCGAAGCCATCGCGCCCGCGATAGATGGTTTTCGAGTCGGCCCACAGCGGCCGGGGAGACCTGTTCCACGCACCCTCGGCCGCCGCGGTGAACGTGCTCTCGACCGCATCGGGAGCCGCGGCGAGCCGCCAGGCGCTGGCCGCGACGACGAGCGGCCCCAAGTTCGGGCCGTAGCCCGCCTCGTCGGTGCCGATCACGAGCGTCATCGGTCGTTCCGCCGGGGAATCTGCCGGCAATACTCGTAGATCGCGATCGACGCGCTCGTGGCGGCGTTGAGGCTGTGCGGCAGCCCGGCCAGTGGGATTTCGGCGACCCGATCGAGCCGGCAGAGCACGTCGTCTTCGAGTCCGGTCCGTTCGTTGCCGACCACAAGCACCGTCCGCGGCGCGAAGTCGAACGTGTACAGCGGTGTGGAGCCGGTCGCCTGTTCGAGCCCCACGATCTCGTATCCTTGAGCCCGCAGCCGGTCGAGTACGGGCGGCAGGCTGCGGTGTACCTCGAGGACGACGTGGTCGGCCCCGTCGCGGGCGATCTTTTCGTCGAGCCGGGCGGCGCCCGTGGCGATCACCCGGGCGATGCCAAAACAGCCGCACGTGCGCACAATGTGGGAGAGATTCACGTGGCTGCGCATCGGTGCGCAGGCGACGACGAGCTCGCGCGGCGCGGCGAGAACTTCCGGAGGCTTGTGGCGAATGTGGGCGAACCGGGTCATGGGCTGGTGGCTGAGTATGGCATTCGCGGCCGCAGGATGCGCCCTGGCGGAGGCCCCACGGGCGGTGGCCGTGCGCATCGTCGATCATGCCGGGCTCACCGCGGAGATCGCCGCCCACCGCGGCAAGGTCGTCGTGCTCGACTGCTGGAGCACCTCATGCCCGCCGTGCGTGCGCGAGTTTCCCCGGCTCGTCGCGCTTGCCGAGGCGTTTCCCGGCGACGTCGTCTGCGTCTCGCTGTCGTTCGACTACGAAGGGATCGGCACCCCCGAGGAGGTCGTGCCCAAGGTGCGCACGTTTCTTGAAGCGGTGGGAGCGGGCCGCGTCGTGAACCTCGTCGGGAGCGACGACTCCGACCTGCTGGCCACGAAACTCGACGTCGTGGGGGTGCCTGCGGTGTTCGTCTACGATCGCGAGGGGCGGCTGCTGGAGCGGTTCGACGACGACGCGGCGAAGCGCACGCTCGGCCGCCCGTTCACGTATGACGACGTGGAGAAGACGGTGCGGGCAGGCTTGGGGGCCGCGGCGGCCCGGCGGTAGACTGCCCGCACACCAGGACACGCATGTCATGCACGTCGACAAAAACTCCGCCGGGCGGGCTGGCCGGCCCGTGATGGCCCCGGGCGACACCCGCGATAAGCCGCGGCCCACCGACACCGTGAAGAGCCCGCTCGGCTCCGGTCGGGAAACGGTCGAATCGATCGTCGTCGCGTTCACCCTCGCACTGCTCTTTCGGGCGTTCGAGGCGGAAGCGTTCGTGATTCCGACAGGATCGATGGCGCCCACGCTCATGGGCCGCCACAAGGATCTCGCGTGCACCGAGTGCAGCCGGGATTTTCGCGTCGGTTGCAGTGCGGAAGAAGACGACCAGTCGCAGAGCCTGCGGACGGAGCAGTCGCGGCTCCAACGCGAACTCGACGGCCTCAAAGCCCGGCTCGCCGACACGGCCACGCCTCCGGAGGTCCGGGAGCCGGCCCGCCGCCGCGTGGAGGTGCTCGAGAGCGACCGTGGCCCGCTCGCCCAGCTGCGGATGCGGCTGGCGGGCAAGATGGTGCCGGCCGCAAAGTGCCCCAACTGCGGCTACGTGATGCGGCTCGTCGAGTCGGGCGGCCCACAGGTGCGCTACGACCCACGCTATCCGTCGTTCAATGGCGATCGGATCCTCGTCAACAAGTTCGCCTACGACTTTTCCGATCCCGCCCGGTGGGACGTCGTCGTGTTCAAGTATCCCGAGGATGCGAAGACGAACTACATCAAGCGGCTCGTCGGCCTGCCCGGCGAGACGGTGTCGATCTCGGCTGGCGACATTTGGACGAACACGACCGGCTCACTCCCGGTCATCGCGCGCAAGCCCCCGGCCGAGCTGCGGGCGATGCTGCAATGCGTGCACGACAGCCGATTCGTCGCCCCCGAGCTTCGCAAGGCGGGCTGGCCGCTGGCGTGGAGCGACTGGTCGACGCCGGGCTCGCAGGGGCCGGGCTGGCAGACGGGCGACGAAGGGCGATCGTATGCCGTGACCGCCACGGGCACCGCCCCGGCCACGCTGCGCTATCGTCACATGCTCCCGTCGGCGGAAGACTGGGCGGCGCTCGAGCGCGGCGAGGGGGCGGCCATTCGGGCACGGCCGCGGCTGATCGATGATTTCCAGCCATACAACGCGATCGCCACGCGGCCCCATTGGGTGGGAGACCTGGCCGTGGAGTGCCTCCTCGAGAGTCGCGGCAGTGGCGGCACGGTCGTGTTCGACCTCGTCGAGGCGGGCCGTGCCCATCGGTGCACGATCGACCTGGCCGACGGCACGGCCCGGCTCGGTCTGCCGGATGCGACGGGCGAAGAGTCGCCCCGTGGCAAGACGGCGGTGCGCGGCCGCGGCCGCTGGCGCGTGTTGTTCGCGAACGTCGACGACGAACTGTCGCTCTTCGTCGATGGCAGCCTGGTGGCATTTGATCGGCCGACGCGCTGGAGTCGCTCGATCGATGCAGCCGAGGTGAGCCTGCCCGACGACCGGCCGGCGGAGCCGGGCGAGGCCGAGCCCCGCGACCTGGCGCCCGTCGGAATCATGGCTGTGGCTGCCGATCTTCGTGTCGCCGACCTGCGGGTGCTCCGCGACGTCTACTACATCGGCGCACTCGACGTCGGCGCCCGGCCGGGTGAGCTCATCGAGCGGGAGCGGCTCGAGTTTCCCCTCGAGCCCGGGCAGTTCTTCGTGCTCGGTGACAACTCCGCGGCGAGCAAGGACAGCCGGATGTGGCTCACCGGTCATCATGTCGACCGGGAGCTCCTCATCGGGAAGGCGTTGGTCATCTTCTGGCCGCACGCGGTCCCGGCAAGCTGGAGCGTTCCGGTCAAAATCGGGGGGATGGAGCTGCGATTGCCCTCGTGGCCGAACTTCGCGAGGATGGGGTTCGTCCGTTGAGCCCGGTGCCGAATGGCGGCGGGTGAGGCCTGCACCGGCTCAGGGAGGAGTCTGTGGCACTCTTGTCCGTCGATGGTCTCGTGAAGAACTACGGCCGCCGCCGCGTGGTGGATGGTGTGTCGTTCCATGTGGAGACAGGCGAGATCGTCGGCCTTTTGGGCCCCAACGGGGCGGGCAAGACCACGAGCTTCCGGATGACCTGCGGCCTCGTGATGCCCGATGCCGGCAAGGTGCTGCTTGACGACGCCGAGATCACGCACTGGCCGATGTTCAAGCGGTCGCGGGACGGCGGCATGGGCTACCTCGCCCAGGAGCAGAGCGTGTTTCGCAAGCTCACCGTCGAGCAAAATCTGCTCGCGATCATGGAGCTCGTGGGCATGGACAGGAAGGAGCGCCGTCGCCGCTGCGACGAGCTCATCGAGCAGTTCGACATCGTGAAGATTCGCAAGTCGAAGGCCCACTACATCTCGGGGGGCGAGAAGCGCCGCCTCGAGATCGCCCGCTGCCTCGTGACCGAACCGCGGATCATCCTCCTCGACGAGCCGTTCACGGGCATCGATCCGGTGACGATCCACTCGATTCAGAAGATCATCCGGGGCCTGCGGGACGACGGAATCTCGATCCTGATCACCGACCACCGCGAGCGCGAGACGCTCGCGATCACCGACCGCAGCTACGTGATCCGCGCCGGGCAGGTGCTGTGCCACGGCACCGCGCACGAGGTGCTCAACAACCCCGACGCCAAGAAGTATTACTTCGGGGAGAGCCCGGGCGTGGTCGAGGCGGCCTGAGGCGTCAGCCGTGGCGGTTGAGGGCGATGCCCTTGAGCGTGAGCACCGAGCCGACTGACATGAGCGCGAGACCCAGCCACCGGGGCGGCTCCACCACCTTGCGTCCCGGGCCGTTGCCCCACACCGAAGGCTGCTGCTGGAGCCGGGCCCCCACCTGGGCCGACACGAACTGGCTCGAGGGCTCGCTCAGCGTGAACGACTCCACCATCCGGAACTGAACGCCGGTGAAAAACAGCAGGAGTCCGACGATCAGGATGGATTGGTTCTTCATGGCTGGCCTGCGGCCGGGGCGTGGCTCGCCCTGATGCATCCTTTTCCATCGGGGCGCGGGGGCCCGGCACTCCAGCCGACGAGGAGAACGGCGTGGTTGTAGCGGCGGTATCGGTCGTACCCGCCGGCCTCAACGCTTGGCGGCGATGAGGGCGAGCAAGGCCTTCTGGGGGGCCACGAATTTTTCGAGCCCCTCGTCCATCAGCACCGTTTCGAGCCGCTGCATGTCGACCGCGGCGTCGAGTTCGGCGAGCACCGCGGCGGGGGGCAGTTGGTCGATCGTGCGGGTGAACGTGCGCGACGGCGAATCGGCGGCCTCGTTCGTGGCGGGTGGATTTGTCTGGATGTCGGCGCCGGCGAGGGCGGTGACGTAGAAGCACGGATCGACGCCGGCCTGCTTCACGCCCGTGCTCGCGAACACGATCTCCTGAGTGAGCGGAGTGCGGTGCGTCTGCCAGAAATCCTGGTTGTCCATCCACACCCGCTTGGCGTTGGCGATGGCGAGCATCCCCTGGGCTGCCGGCGAGAGGCTCGGCACGTGGTGGGCGGTGTAGACGTCGATCCGTGACACGAACACGCTGTAGACACTCTTGAACGACGTCAGTGACGGCCGCCGCGCGGCGCCCTTCCAGATCGCATCGCGGGCCCGTTCGTACTGTGCCCGCGTGAAAATTAGCGTCACATTGAGGGGCACGCCGGCGGCGGCCAGGTGCTCGAGCGCCCGGATGCCGGCGGGTGTGGCGGGTACCTTGATCATGCGGTTGGGCTGCCCGGCCGACCAGGCCGTGCCGAGCTCCACATAGCGGGCCACACGGTCGTCGTCGGACAGGCCGCCGGCGGCATCTTCGATCAGCGGGTCGAGCTCGAAACTCACCCAGCCGTCGTTGCCATGCGAGGCCTCCCAGACGTCGTGAAACACCCCTTGGGCGTCGCGGACGAGGTCGTCGGCCAGCGTCCAGGCGATCGTGTGATCGTCATGGCCGGCGGCGACGAGTTCGCCGATGCGGCGGTCGAACCGACCGGTCTTGATGAGGTCGGAGATGATGACGGGATTGCTCGTCGCGCCAGTGGCCCCTTTGGCCCTGGCCTCCCGAACGAGGTCGGGGTCGACCGAGTCGAGCCAGAGCTTTGTGCCTGTGGCGACGAGCGAGGCGAGTCCGTGGGGCACGGTGGGTGTCTCCAGAGAGAGTCGTGGCAAACAGGACGTGGCAAACGGGGAAAGCTACGGGGGCATGTGCCGGTTGGGCGGAGAATTTGTGTTGAAGCGGCCCTGCCGGTGACGAAGAAGTGTAGCGAGTATGCCGGTTATGCAGGCCACCCCTGAGATCTCTGGACAGGTTGCCGTGAACGCCCTTCGCCACATCGTGTTCGTGCACTTGGCGGCGGCCATGCTTGGCCTCCTGGCCGCCGATGTGCGACCCAGCCGGGCGGAAGACATCGTCCCGATCCAGTTTGCCGACCTGATCGAGGGCGACGACGCTGCCGGAGACGTGCTCGAGATCCCGAGCGTGCTGGCGGCTGAGGAGATCGTGCCAGGCACTGAGACGGTCATCGCCGACCGTCTGCTCGGCGAATCGGCTTCGGCCGAGGAACGCGGCGCCGCGCGAGCCGAGCCGATCGTGGAGACGTCGGCCCGGGCGCTCGACGGCATGCGGCTCGACGACCTCACGCTCGACGAAATGCCCTACGAGGCTTCGAGCGGCGACTGGTTTTCGAACGGCCGCTGGTATGGATCGGCCGAGATGCTCTGGTTTGACCGCAGCCGCAACTATCGCAGGCTCCTCGGCTACGACTCCACGCTGCCCACCCCGCCCGGCGTGCGGATTCCCGTGGGCAGCTTTACGACCACGGCCCAGCCCTTCAACCTGGCTCCGGGCGCGCGGATCACGCTCGGCGAGTACCTGGGCCGCGACTATCTCGACCGCGACCGGTCGCTCGAGATGACCTATTACGGTGGCCTCTCCTTCTATCAGGACGACTCGTTCAACGCGGTGCCGAATTCGGTCTTGATCGTGCCACTGGCCAACAGTGTGCCGGGCTTCACCGGAGCTCAGAACCTGGGCTCAGCCCACAATTCGATCTTCAACAGCATGGAGTTCAACTACAAACTCCACCGCCGCCTCGGCCGCGACCAGCTCGTGATGTCACCCAATGGCAACTGGTCGCGGCACGCCGAGCGGGCCTGGCTCCCGGCGTTCATCATTGGCACCCGCGTGGCCAACGTGAACGAGACGTTCAGGTTCACGAGCCGGCGCACCAACGTTGATCCGAGTGAGTTTGGCGGTGACTACTTCATTGATGCACAAAACTGGCTGTGGGGCATGAACTTCGGTGGCGAGCTCATCAGCCAAAATGAGTTTTACTACTGGGGGCTTCGCGGCCGAGCCACACCGGCGATGAGCTTCACGGCCAACCAGCAGACCCTCACGAGCGTGAACACCGTCCTGCCGGACCCACCGTTCGTGCAGGGCTCCGTGAATCGAGCGACATCGGCTCAGCAGTTCGCGCCGGGCTTCGTAGGTGATTTGAGCCTCTTCGCCGGCTGGAACGTGACACCCAACTTCTCGCTCAAGGCCGGCTACGACTTCCTCTGGGTGGCCGGCATCGCCACGGCGACGCGGCAATTCGACCTCAACAACATCCGTGGCAATCCGCACGACGCCGGCGGCCAGATCTTCTACAACGGCCTCTCATTCGGCTGCGAAGGAAGCTGGTGAGGTGGTCAGGCCCGGAGGGCCGTGTCAGCACCAGCCGACAGCATGGGGCGACCGTCTCGGTCGCCACTGGCAAGCGAGACGCTCGCCCCACAAATCCTCGTCCTATGCGTCCGCAACAACGATGGCGGCGGCCTGGCCCGTCGAGCAGAGGTTGACCGCGAGCGCCGTGCCGGGACGGCCCGCGAGCGGCTCACCCGTGACCACGTTTACTGGGCAGGCGGGGTCGGGCGTTTCGTAGTTGAGCGTGGCCGGCACGAGCCCGCGGCCGAGGCCGAGGATGCTCGCCACGAGTTCGACGGCGCCTCCGCCGGCGCCCAGGTGCCCGAACAGGCTCTTGGGGGCGGTGACGGGGGTGGTGCCGAGTTCCGCGGCGATCGCCGTCGCCTCGGCCTTGTCCATGTCGATCGTGCCCACGCCGTGGGCATTCACGTGGCCGATCATGTCTGGTTCGAGATCGGCCTGGCTGAGCGCCGCGCGGATCGCCTGCCGGAGCGACGAGCCGGTCACGCCCTCGCGCCGCGCCTTGGGCTCGCAGCGCGAGGCCCATGAGAGCAGCCGGCCATGGACCGTCGCCCCGCGCCGCTCGGCGTGGGCCCGTGACTCCAGTACGACCACCGCGGCGCCCTCCCCATTCACGAGGCCGTCGCGGTCGAGGTCGAATGGGCGGCAGGCCCGATGAAAGTCGTCGGCACGGTGCGAGAGCAGGGCGTCGCCTCGGGCGACGAGCGCGGTGGGATGCAGCCGGCAGCCGGTGCCGCCGCTGAGCATCACGTCGGCCCAGCCGCGTTCGATCACGCTCGCCGCCTCGGCGATCGCGAGCAGGCTCGAGACGTCGCCGAGCACGATCGAGTTGTTGGGGCCGCGGGCATCGTGCGCGATCGCGATGTGCGAGGCGGTCATGTTCGGCAGGTGCTTGAGGAGCCAAAGCGGATGGAGCTCCTCCTGGATCGCCTCCGACCAGAGCTGGAAGTCGAAGCGGCCGTCCTTGGCTGAGCGGCGGTAGGTGCCTTCGAGGTCTTCGAGGTCGGCATAGATCATGTCGTTTCCGAACACCACGCCGAACCGCTCCGGCTCGACGGTTCCGGCCGTGATCCCCGCGTCGGCGATCGCCAGATCGGCGGCGGCGAAGCCGAGCTGGATCTCGCGGCTCATCACCTTGAGGCTCTTGCGTGGCCGCACGTAGAGCTTGGGGTCGAAGTCGGGAATCTGGCCGCCGAACCGCACCCACAGTGAGCTCGAATCAAAGAGGTCGATCGGGCGGATGCCGCTCGACCCGGCGACCAGCGAATCCCAGAAGGGTGCGCAGCCGATCCCGATGGGGCTCACGACCCCGAGACCCGTGATCACGACTTCGCTCGCAGCCCGCATGCCCTGCACCCTAAACCACGCCCGCCTGCGCCGAAAGTGGTGCCGTCCGGGGCCGGTCACCGGTGGCTCGGGTGTGCGGCGCGCCACTGCTGCGGGGCCAGCGGGTGCGGGGCCGCCCAGAGGCCGCGCCGGGCCTTGCGGGCCTCCGCCTCGGCTGCCACGAGATCGGGGTCGGGCGCGAAGCCGCCGAAGACCCAGGCGTGCCCCTCCGAAACGAGCTCGCGATTCAGGTCGCGGTCGCCGAGCCAGAGCGTGCCGAGCAGCCGGCCGTGCTGATCGCGGGCCGCGCCGTCCACGCGCACGCTGCCACCGGTGAGCTTGAAGGCGAGGGCTTGACGCGATTCGCGGCCATGTGGCTGGTCGAACTCGGGGGCATCGATGCCGCGGAGGCGGATCTTCTGTGGCTGGCCCGCTGCATCGAGACAGGTCACCGTGTCGCCGTCGTGCACCACATCCACCCGCCACAGCGGGCGGCCGGCGGAGTCCAACACTGGGCACGCCGGCACGGCGGCAATGATCGCGGAGAGCAGGGCCGCGCCGACCACATACCAGGCCCGCAGTCGGCGGGGCATCCCCGGGGGCGGCGGCGGAATATGGATACGCCTGGTCATCCGGTTCGACGTCACGCCAGCCAGTCAGGGATCACGTGGCCGTGGACGTCGGTGAGCCGGAAGTCGCGGCCGCTGTGGCGGTAGGTGAGCTTCGTGTGGTCGAGGCCGAGGATGTGGAGCATCGTGGCCTGGAGGTCGTGCACGTGCACGGGCTTCTCGACGGCTTTGAAGCCGAACTCGTCGGTGGCGCCGTACACCGTGCCCCCCTTCACGCCGCCGCCGGCCAGCCACACGGAAAAACCGTGATGGTTGTGGTCGCGGCCGCTACCGTCGGCGCCCTGGCCGTTTTGCAGTTCGACCGTGGGTGTGCGGCCGAACTCGCCCCCCCAGAGCACGAGCGTGCTCTCGAGCAGCCCCAGGCCGACGAGGTCGTCGAGCAGGGCACCGATCGGCCCGTCGCTCTCGTTGGCCAAGCGGCGGTGGTTGGCCGCGATCTTGTCGTGGCTGTCCCAGGGCTGCCCCGCGCCGTGCCAGACCTGCACGTAGCGCACGCCCCGCTCCACGAGCCGGCGGGCGATGAGCATCTGCCGCCCGTGCACGGTGTCGCCGTAGCGGGCGAGCACGTGGGCCGGCTCACGCGACACGTCGAAGGCATCGGCCGCCTCGAACTGCATCCGCCAGGCGAGCTCCATCGAGGCCAGCCGGGCCTCGAGCGCCGGGTCGTGTGCGCGGGCGGCGAGGTGCTCGCGGTCGAGCACGCCGGTGAGCTCGAACTGCCGCCGCTGCACGTCGACCGCGAGGAGCGGATGACGGACGTGCTCCACGAGCTCCGTCACCGTCTTCTTCGCCGTGTCGACGTAGGTCGCCTGAAACACGCCCGGCAGGAAGGCGCTGCGCCAGTTCTCCGTGCCCTTGATGGGATAGCCGCCGGGGCACAGGGCGACAAAGCCGGGGAGGTTCTGGTTTTCCGTACCCAGGCCGTAGGTCACCCAGGCTCCCGCGGCCGGCCGCACGAGCCGGGATTCGCCGCAGTTCATCAGCATCAGCGACGGCTCGTGGTTGGGCACGTCGGCCCGCATCGACCGCACCACGAGCAGCCGGTCGGCATGCCGGGCGACCGACGGAAACATGTCGCTCACCTCGAGGCCGCTCTCGCCGTGCCGGCTGAAGCGGAAGGGCGACGGCAGCGCGGCCCCGGTGCGCCGTTCGGTGGCGAGGGCGCCGGGAATCTCGCGGCCGGCATACTCCGCGAGCTTCGGCTTGGGATCGAACGAGTCGACATGGCTGGGGCCGCCGTTGGCGAAGATGTGGATCACGGCCCGGGCCCGCGGCGCGAAGTGCGGGCTGCGGGCCGCGAGCGACGTGGCGATCGGCGGGGCCGGGGCCCGCGCGGCATCCGCCCGCGCCTCGCCGTCGAGCATGCCGCCGGCGGCCAGCCAGCCGAGGCCGAGGCCCGACCGGGTGAGCAGGTCGCGACGGGAAAAACCGGCAGGGAGATCCATGGGCGGTGTGTCCGCTCCGGGGCGGCGGTCAGTCGAGGAATTGAAACTCCGCGGTGGCGAGCACGGCCTGTGCCAGCCGCTCCCAGGGGCCGAAGCCATTGTCGGCGGGCTGCGCGGTCTCGGCCCGTGCGTCGGCGAGCCAGGCGTGGGCGAGCACCTGCTCCCGGTCGCTGGGGCTGCGGGCCAGCGCGGCCCGCCACAGCGCCGCGACGCGGGCGGTGTCGGGCGCCTCGGGGCCGGCCTCGCGGGCGGATCGCGCCGCCAGCCGGCGGGCGGTCTCGATCACGAGCGGCGCGTTGAGCTGGGCGAGCCCCTGTTGCGGCACGGTCGTGCGGCTGCGGACGTGCACCGCGGTGTCGGGGTTGGCGATGTCGAACGTGCGGAGCAGGCCGGGCACGTTCTGCCGGTCGAGCCGGGCATAGACCGAGCGGGCGAACATGGCCTTGATGGCGAGCGGGTCGATGCCGGGGCCGCCCGGGTGGTCGCGGTCCAGCGTGCCGGCCGCCGTGAGCAGGCTGTCGCGCCACGCCTCCCACGAGAGCCGCCTCCGTTCGGCGCGGCCGAAGAGCCGATTGTCGGGGTCGGGTGCGACGAGGTCGGGGCGGATCGCCGCCGCCTGCCGCCACGTCTGTGAGAGCACGATCTCGCGGTGCAGCCAGCGGAGGCTCCAGCGCCCTTCCTCGATGAACCGGCGGGCGAGGTCGTCGAGCAGCTGCGGATGGCTCGGTGGTTCGCCCCGCAGGCCGAGGTCGTCGGTCGTGGGCACGAGGCCGCGGCCAAAGTGGTGGGTCCAGACCCAGTTGACGAGCACACGGGCGGCCAGCGGGTTGTCGGGCGAGACGATGGCCCGCGCCAGGTCGAGCCGGCCGCTCGAGCCGCGATCCAGCGGCGCGCCGCCGAGCACGTCGGGCAGCCGCCGCGGCGCGATCGGCCCGGGCCGCTGCGGATTGCCGCGCAGGAGGACGGGGCTGTCGACTGGCTTGATGTCGTAGAGCACCATCGCCCGCAACGGGCCGCCCGGGCTCTCAGCCCGATGCCGCGTGATCGCCGCGCGTCGCTTCTCATACTCGTCGTGCTCGGGCTTGGTCGCCAGCTTGGCCGCGTCGGCCCGCGGCACGGCGAAGGGCGAGTCCTCGCGGCCGAGCAGCTGCCGCAGCTCCGCGGTCTCCGGCGGATCGTCGGGCCGCTCCCCAGGGCCGCCGGCCGCCGCGGAGGCGACGCGGGCGACGAGACGGGCGTAGACCTCGGCCATCTGCCGCAGCGTTGTCGGCCGCGTGGAGGCAAGTTCCGCCGCGACGAGCGGATGGATCGGTGTGGCGCCGGCCGCCGCCTCCGGCCCGGCTGCCGGCCACCGCGCGGCGATCTCCGCCGCGATCCGTTCGTCGGGCAGGCCCTTCACGGCGAGCCACACGCCGAGGATCGGGTGCTCGGGCGACGCGCCGGCCAACAGCTGCGTGAGCCGGTCGATAAGCAGCTGCTCGAGCTCGTAGCCGTCGGCCAGCCGCGGTGGGCGGCCGCCCGCCCGCGGGGCCGGCCGGGCCGTCTCCAGAAAGTAGTCGGCAGCATGGGCCACGGCGTCGCGGATGGCCCGGGCGTGAACGGCCGCATCGTGCTCCGCGACCCGGCTCTCGAGTTCGGCGAGCTTCTTGGCGAAGGCATCCGCCTCCGGCCCCGGCCGCGGCAGGGCGATCACCGGCAGTTCGCCCGGCTCGCGGGAGCTGGCGAACACGCCGTGGAGAGCGTAGTAGTCGGCGGCTGAGATCGGCTCGTACTTATGGTCGTGGCAGCGGGCGCAGGCGATTGTGAGCCCCAGCAGCCCGCGGCCCACCAGGTCGATGCGGTCGTCGATGATCTCGTGCTGGTTGCCCGTGAAGGAGCGGCCCACCGTCAGGAAGCCGAGGGCGGCGAGGTCGGCCTTGGGCACCGCCGGCTCGATCCGGTCGGCGGCCAGCTGGAGCGTGACGAACCGGTCGTAGGGCAGGTCGGCCGCGAGCGACGCCACGACCCAGTCGCGGTAGGTCCAGGCGAAGGGATAGTCGGGCGCCTGGCCGGCGAAGACATAGCCCTTCGTGTCGGCATAGCGGGCCAGGTCGAGCCAGTGCCGCGCCCAGTGCTCGGCGTGCGCCCGCGAGGCGAGCAGCCTTTCCACGGCGGCCCTGTAGGCGGCCTCGGAGGGATCGGCGGCGAACGCGTCGGCCTCGGCGGCCGTGGGCGGCAGGCCGGTGAGGTCGTAGTGCAGCCGCCGATAGAGGTCGCGCGGCGCGGCCGGCGGCGACGGGGCGAGGCCGGCGGCCGAAAGGTCACGGGCGATGAAGCGGTCGGTCGGGGCGGCCTGCCACGCCGCGCGCAGGTCGGCCGGGAACGTGGGTGCGAGGTCGGGCGCCGGATGGCGGACCGGGGGTGTGAAGGCCCAGTGCGAGGCCCGGGCCTCGGTGATCCGCTGCGCCATCTCTGCGTCGCGACTCGGCGGTGGGGCGCTCGCGTCGTCACCCCCCGGCCCGCTCCACGGCGCCCCGGCGGCCACCCACGACTCGAGCACGCCGACCTCGTCGTCGGTGAGCCGGCCGGTGGGTGGCATGCCGACGTCGTCTGCGTGGCGCACCACCGCGATCAGCCGGCTCTTGGCCGCGTCGCCGGGCACGACGACGGGGCCTGTGTCGCTCCCCTGGAGCAGCGCCCGCCGGCTGTCGAGCCGCAGCCCGGCCTCGGCGAGTTTCTCGCCGTGACATTCCTGGCACTTCGCCACGAGCAACGGGCGTACACGCGACTCGAAGTCGTGTGCCGCGTCGGCCATCACCCAGGCGGGCACGAGGGCCGCCACGGCGGCCGGAAACCATGCGATGGAAACGACGGTCACTCTCATCGCGGCCCCGCTAGCGGCACAGCGCACGGAAGAATGGGCGATATAGGACTCGAACCTATGACCCCTAGCTTGTCGAGCTAGTGCTCTAACCAACTGAGCTAATCGCCCTTCACGCCGTCGTTCAATGAGTCTCCCGCCGCAGATCGCGTGAGTCAAGCGAACCGGCCGCGCAGTGCCGTATGGCGGCCTTGCCGCGGCTGCACGAGCGCGGATACTGTGCCGGTTGTGCGGGATAGGGTGCCGATCGACTGCGCCTTGAAGCCCGCCCGCCCCCGAGGCCATTCCCCATGCCCACGCTCAGCCTGCCCGACGGCGCCGTCCGCGAGTTTCCCCAGGCTGTGCGGGCGGGCGATGCCGTCGCCGAGATCATGCCCGGGGCTGCCGCCGGCAAAGGCAAGAAGGGGCGGCCGATCGCGGCCATGCTCGACGGCAAGGCCGTGGGGCTCGATACATTGCTCCCGCGGGAGGGAGCGCCAGCGTTCGAGATCCTCTTCAAGGGCGACCCACGGGCGCTGCCGGTGATGCGCCACTCGGCGGCACACGTCATGGCCCGTGCCGTGATGCGGCTCTTCGACGGCGTGGAGCTCGCCTTCGGCCCCACGGTGGGTGCGGGCTTCTATTACGACATGCGGGCCGCCCGGCCGATCACCGACGAAGACCTGCCGAAGATCGAGGCCGAGATGAAGCGGATCATCGAGGCCGATGAAGCCTTCGAGCGCGTGGAGGTGCCGCGCGACAAGGCCGTGGAGATCATCCGCGGCCTGAATCAGCCGCTGAAGGCCGAGCATATCGAGACGGGCCTCGCCGACCACCCGACGCTGTCGTTCTACAGGCAGGGAGAATTCGTCGATCTCTGCCGCGGGCCCCACGTGCCGAGCCCGGGCTGCATCGGCGCCTTCAAGCTCACGAACATCGCCGGCGCCTACTGGAAGGGCGACGCGAACAACGCCCAGCTACAGCGGCTCTATGGGACGGCCTGGTTTTCGCAGGAGGATCTCGACGCGCATCTGGCCGCGCTCGAAGAGGCTCGCCGCCGCGACCACCGCGTGCTCGGGAAGCAGCTCGATCTTTTTACGACGAGCCCGCTCGTGGGCTCCGGCCTCGTGCTCTGGATGCCGAAGGGGGCCGTGCTCCGCAGCACGCTCGAATCGTTCGTGCGCGAGGAGCTGGCCGCGCGGGGCTACCAGCCCGTGTACACGCCGCACATCGGCAAGGTCGATCTCTACAAAATCTCGGGCCACTATCCCTACTACGCCGACAGCCAGTTCAAGCCGATCGTGATGAGCGACGACGAGCAGTATCTCTTGAAGCCGATGAACTGCCCGCACCACACGATGATCTACAAGGCCCGCCCGCACAGCTACAAGGATCTGCCCCTGCGGCTGGCTGAGTTCGGCACGGTCTACCGCTACGAGCAGTCGGGTGAGCTCGGCGGCATGACGCGGGTGCGCGGGTTCACGCAGGACGACGCCCACATTTTCTGCACCCCTGAGCAGGTCGAAGGGGAGGTGGAGGGCTGCATCGACTTCACGCTCAAGGTCCTCGAAAGCCTGGCGTTCGAAAACTTCCGCGTCCGGCTCGGCTTTCGCGACCCGCAGAGCGACAAGTACGTCGGGCCGCCCGAGCGGTGGGACGAGGCCGAGGCGGCGATCGAACGGGTGGCCCGCCGCATGAACCTGCCGGGCTGCGAGCCCGAGCCGGGCGAGGCGGCCTTTTACGGGCCGAAAATTGATTTCGTGGTCAACGACTCGCTCGGCCGCGAGTGGCAACTCGGCACGGTGCAGCTCGACTACAACCTGCCGAGCAAGGAGCGGTTCGACCTCGAGTACATCGGGGCCGACAACGCCAAGCACCAGCCGGTGATGATCCACCGCGCGCCCTTGGGCAGCATGGAGCGGTTCGTCGGCGTGCTCATCGAGCACTTCGCCGGCGCGTTTCCGCTTTGGCTCGCCCCTGAGCAGGTGCGCGTGATTCCGGTGAGCGAGAAGAGCGAAGCCTATGCCCAGCAGGTGAAGGCCCGGCTCGAGGCGGCGGGCCTACGGACCGGCCTCGACCTCGCGGCCGAAAAACTCGGCGCCAAGATCCGCACGGCCCAGCTCGACCTGATCCCGATGATGGTCGTCTGCGGGCCGCGCGACGAGGCGGCGGGCACCGTGAGCCTCCGCGACCGGCTCGATGGCGACTTGGGCGCCATGAGCCTGGATGCCGCGGTCGAACGCTTGCGAGACGAAAACGCTCGCCGGGCGGTCCGCCACAAGCCGAAGCCACTCGTGCTCCCGAGTGGCGACGCCGAGACCGAAGAAGAGGGCTATTGAGCCCACGGGTGATGCCACGCTTCGCCATCCTCGAGCACACAGGCGCGCCTGACGACCCCGCGGGCCGTCATTTTGACCTGCTTCTCGAAAGTGGTCCGGCGTGCCGTACATGGCGGCTGTTGGCGCTGCCTCGCCTGGCCGGGCCGGCGGTCGCCGCCCTCGAACTGCCGGCGCACCGGCTGGCCTGGCTCGACACGATCGCGGCCGACGTTTCCGGAGGCCGTGGGCATGCCCGGCGAGTCGCTGCGGGCACGTTCGAACCGCTGTCACTCGATGCCGACTCGCTATCCGCCGCCACGGTGCTCGTCTTGAAACTGGCTGGTGAGCCGGTCAGCGGCCGTCTGCGGCTTGAAAGCATCGCGGCCGGCTGGAGTGCGATTCTCACCGACGCGTGACGGATCCGGGACGTATCATGGCGGCATCCCAGGAGAGCCCCCATGAAGCCCCGTGAAGTGCTCGCGATGTGCCGCGAGAAGGAAGTCAAGGCGGTTGATCTCAGGTTCACCGATTTTCTCGGGGCCTGGCAGCACTTCACGATCCCCGTCGGCAAGCTCGAGGAGGATACGTTCGAGGACGGCCTTGGCTTCGACGGCTCGAGCATTCGCGGCTGGCAGGCGATCAACGAGAGCGACATGCTCCTCGTGCCCGTGCCCGACACGGCCGTGGTCGATCCCTTCGCCACGATCCCCACGCTCTCGATCATCTGCAACATCCAGGATCCGATCACTCGAGAAGACTACTCGCGCGATCCCCGGAACGTGGCCCGCAAGGCGGTGAACTACCTGAAGGGCACCGGCATCGCCGACACCTGCTTCATCGGCCCGGAGGCTGAGTTCTTCGTGTTCGACGACGTGCGGTTCGACCAGAACGCCCACGAAGGCTACTTCCACGTCGACTCGGTCGAGGCGGAATGGAACCGCGGCCGCGAGGAACTGCCGAACCTCGGCTACAAGCTCCGGCACAAGGAGGGCTACTTCCCTTGCCCGCCATCGGACCAACTGATGGACATCCGCAACGAGATGATGCTCACGATGATCCAGGCGGGGATCGACGTCGAGGCCCAGCACCACGAAGTGGCCACGGCAGGGCAGTGTGAGATCGACATGCGGTTCCAGGAACTCGTGCGCATGGCCGACCAGATGTGCCTCTACAAATACATCGTGCGCAACGTCGCCCGCCGGCACGGCAAGACGGTCACGTTCATGCCCAAGCCGCTCTACGGCGACAACGGCTCAGGGATGCACACGCACATTTCGCTCTGGAAGGAAGGGCACCCGCTCTTCGCCGGCTCGGGCTACGCCGGGCTCTCGGAGATGGCCCTGCACGCCATGGGAGGCATCTTGCGGCACGCCCCGGCCTTGCTCGCGATCACGAATCCGACCACGAACAGCTACAAGCGACTCGTCCCCGGCTACGAGGCCCCGGTGAACCTCGCCTACTCGCAGCGGAACCGCTCGGCGAGCTGCCGGATCCCGATGTATTCGGCGAGCCCGAAGACGAAGCGGATCGAGTTCCGCTGCCCCGACCCAACCTGCAACCCCTACCTCGCGTTCGCGGCGATCCTGCTCGCCGCGATCGATGGCATCCAAAACAAGATCAACCCCGGGCCGCCGCTCGACCGCGACATCTACGACCTGCCGCCGGAAGAGCTCGCCAAGGTGCCGAAGGCGCCGGGCTCGCTCGACGAGGCCCTCTCGGCCCTCGAACGCGACCACGAGTTTCTCTTGCGCGGCGACGTGTTCACGGAGGACGTGATCGCCACCTGGATCCGCTTCAAGCGCGAGAAGGAGATCCAGCCGATGCGCCTCCGGCCGCATCCGTACGAGTTCTGCCTCTACTACGACGCGTGAGTTCGTCAACGTTTTGAATGAACTTCGCCGCACCCAAGCCGGCTCGCGGCAGCCCCGTACCATCTCGCCGGACGTTCGTATGGTGAGGCGCGTCGGCTCCGGCTTACGGTCGCCGGGCGAAGCCCGTCTCCCACACGCGAACGTCAGGGCCGGAGGCCCGGGTGATCACCAGCCGACGGAGGTCGGCAAAGCGAACAGCGGCACGATGCCGAGTGTTCGCGTGAAGATGGCTGCGCTCGCTCCCACAGCCCGCTCGAGGGCACGGGCAGCCCCGATCCTCCTCAACTGGAAAGGGGAAGGCGAGGGGTTACCCCTGCCGTCGAGACGGCGTATGTGACCAGCGAAGCCATGGATGGCGCAGCGCAGGCACATCCGAGTGAGCGGAGGCCTGGAGGGCCGGAGTGAACGTCCGGCGAGATGGTACGGGGTAACCCCGAGCCGGTTGAGCGAGTGAAGGAACGACGAGGAGAGCGCCGGGGCCTACCAGCAGGTCTTGCCGCCGTTGACGGCGATCGTTTGCCCCGTCACGAAGGCCGCCTCGTCGCTCGCGAGGTAGACGGCCGCCCAGCCGACTTCTTCGGGCTTGCCCCAGCGCTGCATCGGTACCGTCGCCAGGTAGGCGTCTTTGTCGGCCTGTGGGTCGTTTTCGTGCCGCTCCACGGGGATCCAGCCCGGGGCGATCATGTTGACCGTGATCCCGAATGGGGCGAGTTCGTGGCACATGCTGCGGGACCAGCCGGTCTGGCCGCCCTTCGCGGCCACGTAGGCGGAAAACGGAGCGACTCCCAGCAAGAAGACCTCGCTCGTGATGTTGATGAAGCGGCCGTGCTTCCGCGCCTTCATGCCGGGCAGGGCTCGGCGGGCGAGGAGGTAGGGGCTCTTCACGAAGAAATCGAGCATCTGCTGGTGGAAAGCCCAGTCGTACTCCTCGATCGGCTTTAAGGGCTGCGGCGGCGTGGCGTTGGCGACGACGATGTCCACCGGCCCGAGCGACTTTTCGATCGCCGTGAACATGCGGTCGATCGCCTGCTCGCAGGTGACGTCGGCCTGGAAGACTTCGGCCGTGATGCCGGCTGCGCGCAGGTCGGCGAGGGTCTCGTCGGCCCGGGGCTTGGAGTTGGCGTAGTTGACGGCGACCTTCGCTCCGGCGAGACCGAGGCACTTGGCCATCGCGCGGCCGAGGCCGGTGGATGAGCCCGTGACGAGGGCCGTGCGGCCGGCAAGCGAGAAGCAGGGATCGGGCATCGGTGTGTTTCCTCGGATGATGGGATCTCTAGCCCAGTGAAGGCGCACAGGCGTTGGTGAGGTGGTGGATGATGCCGGCGACGGCGCCCTGCCGCTTGCTCGACTTCGTGGCGACGATCGTGCAGTCGGCGAGCGACGCCGTCAGGGTGCGCTGCCGCACGCGCTCGAGCACACGGGCGAACCGCTCGGGTGAGCCCGCGAGCAGTTCACCGTGCACGAACAGCGTCGTCGGATTGAAGATGTTGATCACGGCCGCGATGGCAATCGCCAGGTATTCCGTGACGGTGCGAATCTCGTGCTGGAAATCGGCGGGGCGGGTCGTCAGCAGGTCGACCGCGGAATCGAGTGAGAGGGGTTTTGCGAGCTTCTCACCGATGAGCCTCACGAGCGCAGCGTCGGTGGCGAGCGTCTCCAGGCAGCCGCGGTTGCCGCAGCCGCAGCGCACGCCGTCCGGGACGACGGTGATGTGGCCCACCTCGCCCGCCATGCCGCTGTGGCCCGCCAAGAGCCGGCCGCCGCTCATCACGCCCAGCCCGAGGCCGGTGGCCGCGTCGAGCACCGCGAAGTCGTCGAGGCCCCGGGCGTCGCCATACAGCCATTCGCCGAGCACGAGGGCGTCGCTCTCCTGCACGAGGACGCACGGCACCCCGAGCCGCGTTTCGAGGTCGCGGGCCGGATTGTGCTTGTCGAGGAGATGGAGGTTGGGCGAGAAGACGATCTCGTGGAGCCGCTCATTGACGAGGCCGGGCACGCTCAGGCCGATGCCATGCACGACCACGGCGCTCGAGTGGATCAGCGTCCGGCATGTCTCCTCGACCGCGTCGAGCAGTGCGGGATAGCTGGCTGGCGTCACGAAGCGGATCGTGCGTTCCTCGGTCACCACGCCGTCGAGGCCGGTCGCGACGACGCAGCAGGTGCCCGCGTCGATCACCACTCCGACGACGCAGGCCGTAGCGGCAGCCATGCGCACGAGCCGGCCTGGGCGGCCGAGCGACGGCTCCGCCGGATCGAGCTCTTCGACAAGCCCGCGCCTGAGCAGTGAATCGACGGCCTTCGACACGGTCGGGGCGGTGAGGCCCGAGACTCGCGTGAGTGCCGCGCGAGACGAGGGTCCATGCCGCTGGATCGCTTCGAGCAGCCGGCGTTCATTGATTCGCCGCAGAAGCGTCGACTCGATGCGGTTGTCACTCTGCTTCATGCGAGGCCGCTCACCGCGTGCCGAACCGGTGCACCATCGTGTGCCGGTAGGTCTGGCCCGGGTCGAGCCGTGTGGTGGGCCAGTCGGGATGGTGGATGCTGTCGGGAAATTTCTGGGTTTCGAGGCAGACCGCCGCCTGCTTGCCGTAGGCGATGCCGTCCTTGCCCTTCACGCTGCCGTCGAGGTAGTTGCTCGTGTAGATCTGGATGCCGGGCTGGTCGGAGAGCAGTTCGAGCGTGCGGCCGCTCGCCGGGTCGCGGAGCAATGCCACCGACCGGAGGCTGCCGTCGGGCTTCCACCCGCGCACGACGTAGTTGTGGTCGATGCCTCCCGGGTTTTTTCCGTCGGCGCTCGCCGGCAGCCCGTCGATCGCCGCGCCGAGCGTGGCGGCCGGAGCCCGCTCCGGCCGGAGGTCGAATGGCGTGCCGGCGACGAGGGCGAATGTGCCCGTCGGAATGCTCCCGGCATCGACCGGAAGATACTCGTCGGCCATCACGGCGAGTTCGTGGCCGTGGATCGTGCCAGAGGCCTGGCCGGCAAGATTCCAGTAGGAGTGATGCACCATGTTGACGATCGTGGGCGCGTCAGTCGTGGCCGACATCTCGACCCACAGTTCGCCGTCGGCGGTGAGCGTGTAGGTGACGCGGGCCGTGAGCGTGCCGGGGTAGCCCTCGTCGCCGGCGGGCGAAACGACCTCGAACTCGACGGCTGGGCCGCGCTCGGAAAGCCGAGGAGTCGCATGCCAGAGCTTCTTGTCGAAGCCGGCGAGGCCGCCGTGCAGATGGTTCGCTCCGATGTTCCTGGCGAGCGTGTACTCCTTGCCGTCGAGTTCGAACGTGCCGCCGGCGATGCGATTGGCCACGCGGCCGCACGTGGCGCCGAAGTAGGGATGGGTGCCGACGTAGCCGGCGAGCGCATCGAACCCGAGCACGACGTCCGTCGGCGCTCCCTTCCCGACAGGCACATGAAAGCGCGTCAGGATCGCGCCGTAGTCGGTGATCTCAGCCCGCCATCCGCCGGGCACCTCGAGCGTGTAGAGCGACACCGGCTTGCCGTCGGAGAGGGAACCGAAGGGACGGGCAACGGGTGGACGAAGTGATGCGGTCATCGGTGGGGCGGCTTTGAGGGTCGGGACGGAGAGCGGTACAAGGCAGATCAACGCGAGAACGACCGCGCGGTGAAAGTGAGCCATAAACATGACAGAGCCCTGGAAAATTTGACACTTACTTAACGCCGTTTAGAATACACGCGTTCGCCGAATTGTGAAGGGATTTTCATGGGTCCCCGCGCCGCCACACGGCAGTTTCGAGATGTTCTGTGCGGAGCGTGCGCCCACGGCCTGATGCTGGCGTGCGTCGCGTCGGCCGCGGCTGCCCCGGGAACCGGGAGCATCGATTTTTCCCGTGACATCCAGCCGCTGCTCGCGAAGCGGTGCGTGGCCTGCCACGGGCCCGACACGCAGGAGGGCGGTCTGCGGCTCGACCAGCAGGCTGGTGCGACCGCCGCGCTCGACAGCGGATCTCGGGCGATCGTGCCGGGCGACTCAGCCGCAAGCGAGATCCTCGAGCGCATCACCTCCACCGACCCCGATGTGCAGATGCCGCCCGAGGGCGCCCGGCTCTCGGCGGCCCAGGTCGACACGCTCACACGCTGGATCGACGAAGGTGCGGAGTGGAAGGAGCACTGGGCGTTTCGCCCGCTCACACGGCCCGACGTGCCCGCGGTGGCGGATGTGGCCAATCCGATCGATGCCTTCATCCGCGAGGGGCTCGAGCGTCGCGGCCTTCCTGTGCCGCAGCCGGCCGAGAAGCGCACCCTGCTGCGCCGGGCGACGTACGACGTCACGGGTCTGCCCCCCTCCGAACAAGAGGTCCACGACTTCCTTGCCGATGAGTCACCGCAGGCGTGGGAGCGGGTGGTGGATCGGCTGCTCGCCAGCCCGCACTACGGCGAGCAGTGGGCCCGGCACTGGCTCGACCTCGTCCGCTACGCCGACACCAACTCCTTCGAGCGCGACGGCAACAAGCCCCACGCCTGGCGGTACCGCGATTACTGCATCCGCTCGTTCAACGACGACAAGCCGTTCGACCGGTTCGTCGTCGAGCAGTTGGCCGGCGATGAGCTGCCGGATCCAACGCCCGACGACCTGATCGCGACGGGCTACTACCGTTTGGGCATCTGGGACGACGAGCCGGCCGACCGGGAGCAGGCCCGCTACGACTGGCTCGACGACATTGTCTCCACGACGGGCCAGACGTTCCTCGGCCTCACGATTGGCTGCGCCCGCTGCCACGACCACAAGATCGACCCGCTGCCGCAGCGCGACTACTACGCCTTCCTGTCGTTCTTTCACAACATCACGCCCATGGGCGGCCGGCAGATGAATCCCGCCTTCATAGAGCGCGTGATTCCGACCGGCGACGAGTCGCCCGCGGAGGTGCAGCATCGTGCCGATGAACTCGACCGGCGACGCAAGGAGACCCAGGCGAACATCACGGCGATCGAGAAGCGGATCAAGGAACACGGCGAGCAGGCGCTCGACGACCTGGCCCGCAGCGATCTCGCCACGTGGCGGGAGCAACTCGCCGGACTCGATACGGAACACAAGGGCATCGCCAAGGCACTCGTCGTCTCAGAGTTTGGCTCGAATCCCAAACCCACGCATGTCTTCTACCGGGGCAATCCGCACGCGGAAACGAAGCCAGAGAACAAGGTCGAGCCGGCATTTCCGGCCGTGCTCAAGGCTCCACAGCCCGAGATCCCCACGCCTGCAGCCGAGGCCACGACCACCGGCCGCCGCACGGCGCTCGCGAAGTGGATCGCGTCGCCCGACAACCCGCTCACCGCGCGAGTGATGACCAATCGGATCTGGCAGCACCACTTCGGCCGGGGCATCGCGCGTAGCCCCAACAACTTCGGCTTCGCTGGCGACCCGCCCACCCACCAGGAACTGCTCGATTGGCTGGCCGCGGAGTTCATCGCCGGCAACTGGCGGCTGAAGCCCATCCACAAGCTGATCCTCATGTCGGAGGCGTATCGCGGGGCGGCAACCAGCAACGCGGAAGCGTTTGCGAAAGACCCGCTCAACGACGCCTTCTGGCGGTTCGACATGCGGAGGCTCTCGGCCGAGGAGATCCGCGATTCGATCCACGTGGCGAGCGGCGTGTTGAACCCGAAGATGTTCGGCCCCGGTGTCTACCCGGAGATCCCCAAGGAGGTGATGGCAGGCCAGTCGAAGCCGGGGGATGGCTGGGGCACGTCGCCTCCCGAGGAACAGGCCCGCCGCAGCATCTACGCGCACGTGAAGCGGTCGCTGCTCACGCCGATCATCGCCGACTTCGACGCGGCCGACACCGACACCTCGTGCCCGGTGCGGTTCGTGACCACGCAGCCGACGCAGGCGCTCGGCATGATGAACGGCGACTTCCTGCAGATGCAGGCCCGCGTATTCGCCGAACGCGTGCGGCGCGAGGCGCTCGTGGCGAACACCCAGCCCGGCATCGCAGCCGACGACGACACCACCGCGATCGTTCGCCGGGCGCTCGAGATCGCCCTCACCCGGCCCGTGCGCGACGACGAGGTGGCCCGGGGCGTCGCCCTCGTGGACGCGCTCGAGGACCAAGACGGCGTCGGCCCCAGCCGTGCGGCCGAGCTCTATTGCCTGATGGTCCTGAACCTCAACGAATTCATCTATCTCGACTGATCCCCTCCCGAGACCGCATCCCAGCCCACGAGGCCCGCCATGACGCCGATCCCAGCATCACCCCACGGATCGTTCTGCCGTCGCACACGGCGCGATTTCTTCTGGGAAGCCGGGGCATCGTTCACCGGCCTCGCGCTCTCGGGCCTCCTCGATGGGGAGTTCTTCGCGCGGCAGACACACGCGGCGATGGGCACGCCCTTCACGAATCCACTGGCCGCCAAACCGCCCATGTTCGCCCCGAAGGCGAAGAGTGTGATCTTCCTCTTCATGTACGGCGGCCCGAGCCACGTCGACACGTTCGACTACAAGCCGGCGCTCTATCCGCTCGACGGCCAGACGATCAAAGTGAAGACGAAGGGCCGCGGCGGCGAGCGGAGCGAGAGCCGCGTCGTCGGGCCGAAGTGGAAGTTCAAGCAGTACGGCCAGTGCGGCAAGTGGGTGAGCGATCTCTTTCCGTACATTGCCACACACGTGGACGACATCGCCTTCCTCCACTCGATGACGGCCGATTCGCCGATCCACGGCTCGGCAATGCTGCAGATGAACTCCGGCAAGATCCAGTCGGGGGCGCCCTGCCTCGGCTCGTGGGTCAACTACGGCCTCGGCAGCGAGAATGAAAATCTGCCCGGCTTCGTCGTGATGCTCGATCCCACCGGGGGTCCGATCTCCGGGGCGAAGAATTGGTCGAGTGGCTACATGCCGGCGACCTACCAAGGCACGCTGCTGCGATCGAAGGGCGCGCCGATCCTTGACCTCGCGCCTCCCGATGACATGCCACTCGAAGCCCAGCGGGCGATGCTCGACGCGCTCCGCGACGCGAACACGGCCCATCTGCTCTCGCGCGGTGACAACACCGAGCTCGCTGCCCGGATCGCCGCCTACGAACTCGCCTGGAAGATGCAGGAGCACGCCCCGGAGGCGGTGGATCTGGCGAGCGAAACGGAAGACACGAAGAAACTCTACGGGCTCGACAATCCGCGGACGGCCGACTTCGGCCGGCGCTGCCTGCTCGCGCGACGGCTCGTGGAGCGGGGCGTGCGGTTCATCCAGCTCTACTCGGGCGGCGCCCACAACGACGACAACTGGGACGCCCACGGCGACCTCGTGAAAAACCACGAGTTCCACGCCGGCAACACCGACCAGCCGATCGCGGCGTTGCTCACCGATCTGAAGCGTTCAGGACTCCTCGACAGCACGCTCGTGATTTGGGGGGGCGAGTTCGGCCGCCAGCCGACGGCCGAGTATGCCGAGGGCACGGGCCGGGATCACAACTCGTTTGGGTTCACGATGTGGATGGCCGGCGGCGGCATCAAGGGGGGCGTGAGCGTGGGCGAGACCGACGAGCTCGGCGCCACGGCGATCACGCCCGAGCATGACGGCAAGGCCGGCTTCCACGTGAAGAGCTTGCATGCCACGGTGCTCCACCAACTGGGGCTTGATCCCAATCGGCTCAGCTACTTCTTCGGCGGCCTCGACCAGAAGCTCGTGGGTGTCGAGCACGTGCAGCACATCCGAGAAATCATCGCGTGAGTCCGCCCGGCAAGGCGGCCCGAGCGCAGGCTGCGAGTCTGCACCTACAGGGGCGGGACGGAGGTCGTGAGTGGCGGCACTCGGCCGTGGAATCGCACGACGAGCGATTCGTAGCCGAGCGGCCGATCGTAGGCGGTCGTGTGCTCGACGCGATCGATCTTCGAGATGAGCTCGATCCGCTCGACGCTGCGGCAGAGCCGCTCGAGCAGCGTGCGCATCACGGTGCGGGCGTGGGCGGCGCCCAGGCAGAGGTGGGCGCCGAAGCCGAAGGAGACGTGCTGGTTCGGCCGGCGGTCGAGATGCACCTCGTCGGCGGCTGGAAAGACCGTTTCGTCGAGGTTTGCCGATGCCCAGCAGAGGCTCGTACGGTCGCCCGCCTTGACGGTCATCCCATGCACGTCGGTATCGACCGGGCAGACCCGGCCGATGTGCGTGAGCGGCATGTAGACGCGAAAGAACTCCTCGCTCGCGAGCACGATCCGGGTGGGATCGGCTCGCAGGAAGTCGAGCGCCTCGGGCCGCTCGGCGAGGTAGCCGAGGGCACAGGCCACGCTGTGGATCACCGTGTCGCGGCCGCCGGCGAACATCAGGTTTGCGAATCCGAGCTGCTCAGCCCGGGTGAGCGGCCGGCCGCCGAACGCAGCCTTCGTGAGCAGGCCGTAGAAGTCGTCGCCAGGATTCGCCGCCGCCCTGTCGAACTGCTCGTTGAGATACCGTTCGAGATCCTTCCCCTTCTCGGCGCCGTTTTCCCCATGATGGAACACGTGCACGCCCCAGCCGATGAACCGCTCGGCCTCGGCCTCGTCCACGCCGAGGAGCACCGTGAGGGCCCGCGACTGGAGCGGCAGGGCGAAGAACTCGACCGCCTCGACCGTGTCGCGGGCGACTGCTTCGGTGAGCAGCCGATCGACGATCGTTTCGACACGGGCGATGAAGGCTGGCTGCTTCGCCCGCAGGAAGAACGGCTCGACGAGATCGCGATACTCCGTATGGAGCGGTGGGTCGGTCTCGATCGGCAATTGTCGCACGCTGCGCAGGTGCTCCTCCGAGGGGATCGGCACGCGAAACGGCGCGTCGGAACTGAACGTCTTCCAGTCCTTGGCGGCCTTCCGCACGTCCTCGTGGCGCAGGATCAGTGGGATCGTCTCGCGGTCGGTCGGCAGGCCGAGCACGCCATGGTCGCGGCGGGCGTCGCGAAACGGGTCGGGAATGTCGGCCATGGGCGAGCACCGTCGACGAGGTCGAATGGAGATTTGGAGGGTACGCTGGGCTCGCACCGCCGTCTAGCATCAGCGCCCCGCAGGCTTGCACAATCTACTCCCATGTCTGCACGAGTTCGACAAGCATTCTGGGGCCGGGTTACGGGCGGTGACATGACGCGGTGGCTCGCCACAGTCGTGACGACAGTCGCGACCGGCTGCAGCCCGACCGCACCCACGGGCATTGTCGCGCAGGCTCTGGCTGTGCGGGCCGGGCAATCGACACGACTCGTCGCGACCACGCCTCTCTCGCCTGCCGAGTGGGAGTCGCTTCGCGGCCTGGCGGGGTTGCGCGAGCTCGTGCTCGACGGCGGCGTCGCAGACGACGGCCGGGCGGAGATTCTCGCGACACTGCCCGATCTCGAGCGGCTCGTGGTGCGGCAGTCGCCGCTCACCGACACGGGCTTCCGGCGGCTCGCCGCCTGCACGAAGCTCCGCGACCTGAACATTCCCCAGGCGGCCTGCACCGCCGGAGGGATCCGGGCCCTCTCGGGGCTCGAGCATCTGCGGAGCCTGCGGATCGGCAGCCGGGCCCTGGCTGGCGCGGATGTATGCGCGGCCGTCGCGGAACTCCCCGGGCTCCGCACCCTGCATTTGATCGATGTGCCGATCGGCGACGCAGGGCTCCGCGTCCTCGCCCGGCTGCCCCGGCTGTGGAGCCTGTATCTCGACGGCGCAGGGGTGTCGGACGAGGCGTGGGAAGGGTATTTTCAAGCCTGCCCGAAGGTGCACGTGCACGTCGATCAGGCCCACCACGACCGCGATCCGAACCGCGGCCACGACTGACCACACAACAGGCTCGCCATGCAAGAAAGTCGGCAGAGGATCGTGGCCTGCATGCTCGTGCTCGCGACGGCCGCCGTGGCGATCACGACGCGCGGCGCCATGCAG
>Ga0315902_10002011_pt1 | contig 32283 bp, 33 predicted proteins | sample LakEriMetagenome_9_FD_203523 | JGI IMG/M metagenome (GOLD analysis project Ga0315902, IMG submission 203523) | Freshwater fungal communities from buoy surface, Lake Erie, Ohio, United States - Buoy 12 MA117 | ecosystem: Environmental > Aquatic > Freshwater > Lake > Lake biofilm | place: USA... | reverse complement strand
TATTTGAACTCTTGGGAGCACGGTAGCTAATGACCTTAGTCATGGTCGTCGATGACGACCAGGATCTAGCGGAGATGCTCGGCATCGTTTTAACCGGTGCCGGCATCGACGTAGATCTCGTCAGTCGCGGGGACGAGGTCATGGATGTTTTTCGAAGCAATCCACCTGACCTTGTTCTCCTTGATGTGATGTTGCCAGGTTTAGATGGAGTAGAAGTCTGTAAATTAATTAGAGCAGAATCAATGGTTCCGATTGTCATGCTCAGCGCTAAGGGAGATACCCAAGATATCGTCGCAGGGCTTGAAGCAGGCGCTGACGATTACATGGTCAAGCCTTTCAAGCACCCCTCTGAGTTGATTGCACGTATACGTACGCGATTGCGCCGTACCAATGCCGATCTTAAAGATGTGCTCACTATTGGTGATTTAGCAATAGATGTCACTGCGCATGAAGTAAAGCGTGGAATGAAACTGATCGCACTCACACGTCTAGAGTTTGATCTTCTTGTTGCACTCGCAAAAGAACCGGGACGAGTCTTCACCCGTGATTCTCTTCTGAGTGAAGTGTGGGGATATCGACACTCCACTGATACGCGTCTTGTGAATGTTCACGTACAACGTTTACGTTCGAAGGTAGAGCACGATCCAGAAAATCCACGAATTGTCACAACCGTTCGAGGGGTTGGATATAAAGCTGGAGTAACGGACGAATCCTGATGAGGCCACAACTTTCGCCTCTTTCACAATCGTTGGCCGCAAAAGTTATTCTCTCCACAGTACTTCTCTCGCTGGTCGTTGTCTGGCTCACCGGGTCAGCTCTGTACTCGCAACTCTCAGATGGAATTAAGAAGGTCAGCCTAGAATCATCTTTGGCTGATGCTCGTTCTGTCTTTTTCAGCACCCAGTACCAGCTGCTGCTTGTTGACGGTAAATCTAATAGCGAGATAAAGAATAGTGTCGATGAGATTATCTCAACCTCTATCAACACCGGTACGACCGAAGGCGCACGAGAACTCATTTTGTTAAAAGTTTTTACCAAAAGCGAGTTATCAAAAATTGGCTTACGACCAAATTACAGTTTTGCCTCTAATGGTCTGCTCTCGTCAACAGTGCCCCAGGATTTAAGAGAAGAGATCGCCACATCTGAAAGTCTTGCTCATCGCTTTGCTCCTCTTACTTACCGCGCCGGAATTACAATTGATGCGCTCTATGTTGGTCAACGAATCACCATTCCAGCATCCGGTGAATACGAAATGTTCCTGGTCTTTACCCTAGTAAATCAAGGAGCGACTCTCGACTTAGTTCAGAATTCATTATTCTTAACGGGCGTAGTTTTGCTTCTGCTTATTGGTTTAATCACATACCTTGTGGTGCGCCAGGTTGTCCGCCCTGTCAGAGATGCCGCCCGTGTAGCAAGCCATTTTACGGAAGGTGATTTCACCCAGCGGTTAAAGATAAAGAGCAATGATGAAATCGCAACACTTGGAACAGCCTTTAACGAAATGGCAGCCTCGATTGAGGCACAAATTGGTCGACTTGAGAATCTCTCAAAGGTCCAACAACGATTTGTCTCTGATGTTTCACATGAATTGCGTACACCTCTTACGACGCTGCGTATGGCATCAGATGTTATCTATGCGCAGCGAGATGGCTTTGACCCCGTTATCGCTCGCAGCGCGGAGTTGCTGACTGCCCAGATCGATCGTTTCGAAAAACTCCTGCAGGAATTACTTGAGGTGAGCCGATTTGATGCTGAGGTTGCTGTTCTTGAACCCACAGATTTCGATCTCACCGCACTGGTTCGCCGATGCGTTGCAGACTTTGGTGTGAATCTAGAGGGAAGTGATTCTCAAATATCCTTTGCCGTACCGTCCTACCCAGTGCATATCCGAGCAGATTTTCGACGCGTCGAGCGCATTATGCGCAATCTCATCTCAAATGCTCTTGATCATTCAGATGGAAAACCAATCGAGATCGAGTGCGTTGAAACAGGAACTGACGTTGCAATCAGCGTGCGTGATCATGGAGAGGGAATGGAGCCAGCATCACTCACTCGAGTCTTTGATCGATTCTGGCGCGCTGACCCATCTCGGGCGAGAACTCGAGGGGGCACCGGACTAGGTCTTTCAATCGCACTAGAGGATGCCCGACTTCACAACGGAGAACTCGATGCGTGGGGCGCGGTTGGCGATGGCGCGAATTTCGTTCTGACTCTTCCCCGTATTGCAGGCAACCAGATTGTGGCACGCCCGCTTCCGGTCAATCCACATAGACGGGCTTAGTAGAAAAGTAATTAGAACGAAGGAACCACAATTATCTGTGATCTCCTTTTCAGCGCTATCCGAGATAATTTTCCCTTCACGTTGTTTAGGGTGTCGACAACTTGGTATAAAAATTTGCTCAACATGTCGAGCGATGTGGCACCCACATATCTATCGCACCCAAGTCACTTCTCGCGTGAACACCTTTCCCGTCTACTCAGCTGTCGAGTACTCAAGTGTTGCTGCACGGGTGCTTCTCAGTTCAAAGGAATCTGGCTTATCGGATGCGGACCAATTAATTGTGCAAGCCTTGACTCACAGTCTTAGTTATTTGTATGGAGAGATTGGAATCGCAGATCTTGTTCCTGTTCCCTCAAGAAAAATGGCAACGCGAAGACGTGGGAGAGATTTTATTTCTACACACACTGCCGTACTAGCTAAGAGCCAGATCGCATCGAGAGTCCCGACAAGACCACTCTTGCGCCACATACGTTCGGTGAAAGATCAGTCGTCATTAAATGCAAAGGAGAGACAGAACAATCTGGATGGCTCACTCGAATGCATGAAAAAGGCAGAGCGGGCAGGCATCCCCGTAATAATTGTCGATGATGTGATCACGACAGGGGCAACCCTGCGAGAGGCGGGAAGGGCCCTGCATGCGGGGGGATTTACCGTGATTGGCGCAGTTACTGCCTGCGTGGCTAAACCCCTACGATATAGCCAGTGAAACAGGGGAGACCCTGCATCAGCAGACCCCCTGCATCAGTAGCAAGGGTGGTCAAGCTCAGCGGAGTCCGAATTTCTTGAAAGGTTTGTGATGTCAAAGATACTTGATCGCCTCATGCGTGCAGGTGAAGGAAAGATTCTTCGTCAACTTACAAAAATCGCCGCCGAGGTAAATTCCTTTGAATCAGCGATCGTTCCTTTAAGCGATGAAGCGTTACGCGCTAAGACCCAAGAGTTCAAATCACGCCTTGAAAAGGGTGAAGATCTAGATGACCTTCTTCCAGAAGCGTTTGCAGTTGTTCGCGAAGCGGCAAAGCGCACTCTCGGTCAACGTCATTACGATGTTCAACTTATGGGGGGCGCTGCGATGCATATGGGAAATATCGCGGAAATGCGTACCGGAGAAGGAAAGACTCTCGTTGCAACGCTGCCTTCTTACCTTAATGCTCTTGCTGGAAAAGGCGTTCACGTCGTCACCACAAACGATTACCTCGCAGAGCGAGATAGCGAATGGATGGGTCGTATCCATCGATTCCTTGGTTTAACTGTTGGAGTAATCGTCAACAGCATGTCACCTACTGAGCGTCGTGCGGCGTATAACTGCGATGTTACATATGGTACGAATAATGAATTCGGCTTTGATTATCTTCGCGACAATATGGCCTGGAGTCTTGAAGATTGTGTCCAGCGAGATCACTTCTTTGCAGTAGTCGATGAAGTGGACTCAATTCTTATCGATGAAGCGCGTACGCCACTGATCATTAGCGGCCCAGCTGATAAAGCAACCAAGTGGTATGTTGAATTTGCCAACATTAGTAATCAACTCACACGTAATACACATTATGAAGTTGATGAGAAGAAGAAGACCGTGGCAGTGCTTGAAGCTGGCGTTACCAAGGTAGAACAGCTTCTAGGTATCGAAAACCTCTACGAAGCGGCCAATACAACCTTAATCGGATATCTCAACAATTCCGTGCGCGCGAAAGAGCTTTTCAAGCGCGATAAAGATTATGTTGTGATGAACGGTGAACTACTTATCGTTGATGAACATACGGGTCGTATGCTCTCCGGCCGTCGATATAGCGATGGGCTGCACCAGGCACTTGAGGCGAAAGAACGAATTGAAATCCAAGACGAGAATCAAACCTTAGCCACAATTACACTTCAAAATTACTTCCGCCTTTATTCAAAGCTTTCAGGAATGACCGGAACTGCCATGACCGAGGCATCCGAATTCCATCAGATTTACAAGCTAGGTGTAGTGCCAATTCCAACGAATCGCCCAATGCTCAGAGATGATGCGGCAGACCTTGTCTATAAGTCAGAGGCGGGTAAATTCTTAGCCGTTGCTAAAGATATTGTTGAAAGACACCGCAAAGGTCAGCCAGTTCTCGTTGGAACTGTGAGCGTTGAAAAATCTGAAGAGTTATCTGCAGTGTTAAAGAAAAATGGTATTCCTCATGAAGTACTTAACGCTAAGCACCATGAGCGAGAAGCGCTCATTATTGCGCGAGCCGGAGTTAAGGGCGCTGTTACGGTTGCGACAAATATGGCCGGTCGTGGAACAGATATTATGCTCGGCGGAAACCCAGAATTCATGGCCGACTTTGAATTACAACGTCGCGGAATCTCCCCGGTAGAAAATGCGGCCGAATATGAAGCGGCATGGCCAGGAGAACTTGCAAAACAGAAGGCTGCAGTAGCAACAGGACATGAAGAAGTTGTTGCACTCGGTGGGCTCTATGTGCTCGGCACCGAGCGTCACGAATCACGACGTATCGATAATCAGTTGCGTGGACGATCTGGTCGCCAAGGTGACCCAGGAGAGTCTCGCTTCTATCTCTCACTTCAAGATGATTTGATGCGTCGATTCAATTCAGGAATGGTGGAGCGTTTTCTCTCTGCTGCGGGCTTGCCAGAAGATGAGCCAATTGAATCAAAGATGGTGAGCAACGCAATTAAGTCCGCCCAGACCCAAGTCGAAGCGCAAAACTTTGAGATCCGTAAAAATGTTCTTAAATACGATGATGTGATGAATCGCCAACGTGGTGTTATTTATAGCGAACGTCGCCTTGTTCTCGAAGGTGAAGATATCTCGACCCAAGTGGGTGAATTCTTAGCAGATACGATTCAAGCTTACGTTGCTGCTGAGACAGCAGAGGGATATTCAGAAGATTGGGATCTCGCAAAATTATGGACCGCTCTCAAGTTGATCTATCCGATCACACTCACTGTTGAGGGTTTGATTGCAGAAGTGGGAAGCGCTGATGGTCTCGATGGCGAGTTCCTTACTGCAAGAATTCTTGAAGATGCGCAAGCAGCATATATAAAGCGTGAAGCAGAACTTGGCGCAGATGTCATGCGTGAGCTTGAGCGCAAGGTTCTTCTCTCAGTGCTTGATCGTAAATGGCGTGAGCATCTTTATGAGATGGATTATTTGCAAGAGGGAATTGGACTTCGTGCAATGGCGCAACGCGATCCACTCGTTGAGTATCAACGTGAGGGTTATGAGCTCTTCGCAGCCATGATGGATGCAATCAAAGAAGAGTTAGCGAGCCTTGTATTCAATGTTGAAGTCAACGTTGAAGATGGAAAGAAAGTCTCCGCTCCTTCAATAGAAGCTAAACCTGCTGAGGTGAGTGCACTTTCATATACAGCCTCTGAGGGTTCAGGAGCTGTGACAAAAAATGAGGTCACCCGCAATGCTCCCTGCCCATGTGGTTCGGGTAAAAAATATAAGCGTTGCCATGGGGCTGCCTAACTTCACCGTTCTAAATTAAATCTAATTCGGTACAGAGCCAGCGACCATCTACGCCCTCAAAGCGGATGGTGATCGCTCGTAAACGTTCACCGAATCGAACTGTGATTGTTGATTCACAAATCCCATCAAGTGGCTCACTCTGATGAATTGTTCGAATCTTTCCTATCTCCTTCTGCGACCCTGTCTTGCGAATCAACTCGTTGTAAATAACTCGATGACATCGGGCCATTAATTGAGCGGGCTGTCTACGCCCTGCCCAAATCTCAAGCAAGGCAACGGCAAATGTCATTGTCCAGGCGTGAAGTTCTGGAAGCTCTGTAGCTGATGTTGGTATGGGGCAATCATCGGCATCGCAATCATCTCCACCGAAGTTAACATCGCAATGTGAGGGAACGAGATAGAGCTTTGCCTTCTGAATTGGACGCAGTGCAAGGGCTGGTTCTGCATGAGATTCGGGATAGAGATCAAGGATGGGATGGCTCCACATCGCGCGATCTTCGCTGCTAGAAATCAATGTGTAATGAGGGGCGCTATAAGTTGTCATGGGCCGACCTTCTCTCGCCCGCTAGAGCCAAGAATCAACTCGAAGGATGAATTCCTATCAACCTAAAGGATGACTGTGGAGAAGTTCAGTTGTGATCTCAGGGATTGCTCTTTGCTCCACCCATGATTACAAAAAATTCGCCTTCGACAACGTCGATCTCACTCCGTTCTCCTCGAGTGATTGTTGCCTGCGTCCTCTTTCTTGCAGCCCTACTTACCTCCTTCGCCTTCGCCGCACTCTCTGATCAAAGTTCTCGGTACTGGGCTGCGAGTAAACCCATCACACCCGGTTCTTTGATCACATCTGAAGATCTCGTTCTTGTCGATGCTTCCCTTATCGACAATGCAGATCTCTATCTGGGGGAGGCGGCAGACCCAATTGGAATGATGAGCACTCAATTTATTGGTGCGGGTCATTTTCTGGCGGCGCAGATGTTGAGTGAAGAGTCGTTGCAATTTGATATCGAACAGGTACCGCTCAATATTTTGACATCAGATATTCCTGCAATGATTGAAGTGGGTGAACCAATCTCTCTATATTGGGTCCCTGATGCAGTAGATAACCAAAGCCTAAGCATCCCAAAACTCCTTCTTACCGGAATCTTTCTCGAATCCATTGATCGCAAGGGAAGTAATTTCGGCTCCGGCATGTCCATCACCGTCTCGGTTGAGAGCTCTCAGGTATCTAGAGTTCTCTCAGGAACATCTCATGGGCGTTTAGTTGTGGTGATCGCCAATGGCTGAACTTCACGTTGTTACTGCTATTGGCGATCCGGAGTTTGAAAGCTTTGTCGCACGAACCTTGCATCGCCACGGATGGAGCGTTCTTTTTCGCGCAGTAGATACTCTGCTGCTGACTCAGTATTTGAAAAGCTCCACCACAATCAAACCAGTCCTTATCTACTCAAGTGATATTCAGGGGCTAGATTCTGACTTTCTTACATCTATCTCTGGCTTGATTGAAAGGTCGGTGGGATTTGCCCAACCGAATGCGGTAGAAATCGCTGGCGTTCTCATTGAGAGAACTCAGGACGAAACAGCGCTGTTGGCAGCAATCTTTAACCAAGGGCGGGCACCACTGCGACAGCAAGGTTTGAGTGGTCAGGCCACACGACGTTCGCGTGTCATCGCGATTGCAAGTGCTAACCACGGAGATGGTGCAACGCTATCTGCAATTAATCTGGCAGTAGAACTCAATCTGCAAGGGAAGAAAGTCCTACTCATTGATGCCCACGACCACATTCCGGCAATCGCAATTACTCTAGGGGAGCGCAACCTGAATGGATCGCAACCCAATCGAGTGAGCCCGTTACTAGAAGTTTTTGAACTTACTCATGAGAATGCGCCAACGATGGGTGGGACTCTTATTGAGGCATCTTCTCGCGTTGATTATGTAATTATCGATCTTGGCGTAATTCGTGCCAGGGAAGATGCGCTGACAGAACGTCGCTGGCAGGGTGCCTTTTCGCAATGGGTTTTAGATAATGCAGACGATCTCTGGCTTATCGCCTCACCGCGACTTATGAGTTTGCACTTACTTCAACAATTCCAAAATTCAGCAATTGCTCGAACGTTACGTGCTCGCATCACCTTTATTCTCAATCACAGAATCTCTGGTAAGCGCGGTGATCTGCAGGAAGAGAAGTTTCTCTCACTCGTTGCACCGAGCCATCCGCACGCCATTCGCGTCATGCCACTAGATCTTCGCGGCGCAAGCCCTGCAGAGCAAGAGCGGTCGATTCTTGTTGAGAGCAATCCCAAGGGTCCGCTCCGCAAGAAGTATCTTGAACTCGCCACCATGCTCACCGCCTAGGAATACATCACTCATTTAATATCTGTTTTAGTATCTGTGGAAAGATCTTGTACCCTCTTCCTATGCGCGCCTACGTTGGTCTCACATTTGATGAAGTGACCACGCTATTTTCAAGTGGTGAATTAGTAGCCGAGACTCTCTTTGCCCCAACTTCTGAGTTTGTCACCGATCATGCTGAGCTTGATGAAGAAGAGCGTGAATTCGTGCTTTCAATGCTCGCAGCAGAGGAGTCGATTGAACTTCGCGAAACTGGATTTGGCTTTGTACTCGCGGCAGAGATTCCAGAGAGTGCCATCGCAGAAACTGGTGCAGATAGCATCAAGATTTCCTCAGTAGTAAATCTAGAGTGGGCACAATGTGTATTTCTTGTCTCTCCAGATGGCGAAGAGCTGACGTGGTTTGCAATTCAAGAAGTTGAAGAACTTCTACCTTCATGGGGTAGTTGAGTGCCGACCATCGAAGAGTTCATTCGGGGCCGGAGCCCTTTACAACCGAATCAGATCTATCGGTTGCGAGAGCTGGTCGCTGATTGGCAACTGCTCTCTGATTTATCGTTTGCCGACCTCATTCTCTGGGTGCCACTTCGCAAAGATATGAAGAGCTGGCCAACAGGTTATGTGGCGATAGCGCATATACGTCCGATGACGGCGGCCACAGTCTTTTCACACGATGTCTTGGGAGATGAAATTCAGTGGGGCGAGCGACCATACATTGATCGAGCCCTCTCTAGCGCGGAAATTATTCGTGACACTGTGCCAGAACGTTTTGGCGACTTCATGATTAAGGAAGAGACAACTCCTGTGATCTTTGAAGAAGAGGTAATCGCTGTTATCTCTCGACACCGAGATTCAGAATTGATGCGTCAACCATCTCGCCTTGAACTCAATTATCGCGAGATCGCACATCAGCTTTATCGGATGGTTTCCGAAGGAAAGTTTCCCTATGAGCATGCGAGTTCATTCTTTGATCCAGCACCGCGCGTAGGAGATGGACTTTTACGTTTAGATCTCAACGGTGTTGTTACCTACGCCAGCCCTAATGCACGTTCTGCATTTGGGCGAATGGGATGGAATAACGCACTTGAAGGCGAGATTCTTCATGAAGTTGCTGAACAGATAACGACATCGCAGAGTGTTGCTCACGAGGAAGGGCTACGAGTGCAACTTTCGGGTAGAGCGATTCGACGCGTAGAACTCGAAAACAATGGAGGAACAATTGATCTCTTAGTTCTTCCGGTTACTCAAGGAGATGATCGAATCGGCTCCCTTATTCTCTTGCAAAACGTTACTGAACTTCGTCGACGTGAGCGCGAACTGATAACAAAAGATGCCACTATTAGAGAGATTCACCATCGAGTAAAAAATAACCTCCAGACTGTCTCTGCTCTACTGCGTCTGCAAGCACGCCGTATTGAAGATCCTGCGGCAAGCGCTGCACTTAATGAAGCTGTCCGGCGCATTGCATCCATTGCCCTAGTTCACGAAACACTTTCTTCTGGTAGCGACTCTTCTGTGGCATTTGATGATGTACTCGATCGCCTCGTTACTCACTCACTCGATTTAAGCTCTCGCATGAATGAGTTAGCAATCACTCGGACCGGATTGCTTGGCTCACTCGATCCCACCATAGCCACACCGCTTTCCTTAGTAGTAACCGAGCTCATCCATAACGCACTCGAACATGGATTAGAACGTGGCGGTAGCTCACTTGAAATTGCTCTCGAGCGCGGGGCAACGCATGCCCACATCTCAATCATTGATGACGGTGTGGGGCTACCAGAGGGATTTGATCTTGCGACATCATCAAATCTCGGCCTGCAGATTGTGCGCACGTTAACTGAGAACGAACTTAAAGGCGAATTAGTTCTTGAATCAGAAGGAAATAAAACTGTCGCTAGATTGACGTTTCCGATTTAAAACAAAATTTAAAAAGAATTTTAATTATGTGGATCAGTGATGCGAGCGCGGTTACGTGCTGCACGGCGCTTGAGTGCGCGGCGTTCATCTTCTGATAGTCCGCCCCATACACCAGCGTCCTGTCCGCTCTCAAGAGCCCATGCCAGGCACGGCTCCTTAACGATGCAACGATTGCAGACCTTCTTTGCCTCTTCGATCTGAGTTATTGCTGGCCCTGTATTGCCCACAGGGAAGAAGAGTTCTGGGTCCTCATCGCGACAGGCAGACTGATGACGCCAATCCATGGTCGCTCCTTAAGCTAGAGGAAGAGTGTGTGAGGTGGGTATACCTCACACAAACGATAATTCTCTCGCGACTTACCTTCATAAACAAGGAGGAAGGCGAAGAGATTCCTCACATTCGCGTGATAAAGATCGCCTCGACACAAGCGCAGATATACGTGCCCCCGACAGGAATCGAACCTGTGCACCCGCCTCCGGAGGGCGGTGCTCTATCCCCTGAGCTACGGGGGCGCAAGGTGAGGTTAGTTTACGCGATGAAAGTTCGCCGCAATCATGAAAGACTCTTCTCATGAATGAAGCCACACCAATCGATACGAGCGAGATCGCATATTTCGCAACAGGCTGCTTCTGGGGAGCAGAGCGCCGATTCTGGAATCTTGATGGAGTCACCGACACATCAGTGGGATATATGGGTGGCCATAGCCCTCACCCTAGTTATGAAGAAGTTTGTACTGGAAAAACCGGCCACGCTGAAATGGTGGCAGTCACCTTTGATCCATCGCGCATTTCATACGATCGTCTCTTGCAAGAGTTTTGGGTAATGCACGATCCCACCTCCCTCAACGCTCAAGGTGGAGATATTGGCACTCAATATAGAAGCGCGATTTATACAGCAACAGACGATCAGCATCAGCGAGCGCTAGCCTCACAAGATCGCTACCAAGGTGCGCTCGCCAAGGCTGGTTTAGATGAGATTGTTACCGAGATTCGTAGCGCTGCGGGCGTTGAGTATTTCTTGGCGGAGGAATATCACCAGAGGTATCTGGCTAAGAATCCCAATGGTTATGACTGCCACTCAAGCACAGGGGTCGCCTTCCCGCTCTAAAAGTCTTCACCCAGCGCCTTGATATTTACAGACTCTGGGGTTACTTTTACAGTTCTTGCAGTTTTTTACAGCCCAACGGAGGCGCGATGGCCGGAATTAAAGAGATTGCCGCGCACTCTGGTGTCTCTATTGCCACCGTTTCGCGCGCACTTCGAGGCCTTCACCATGTCAATCCTGAGACTCGCGCAAAGATTATTGATGCTGCGCAGATTTTGGGTTACCCCATCGAAGATAAATCTCAACCCCCGGTACCGATTCGCACAAATAGCGTTGGAATCGTTGCTCCTTATATTTCACGGTGGTATTTCGCGCAGGTAATCAGTGGAGCAGAACAGGCCTTGCGCGAGGCGGGCCTTGATCTCCTTCTCTATAACTTTAGCCAGATGAAGGGGCGCGAAAGGTTATTTCAACACCAGCTACTTAAAGGACGTGTCGATGCGCTGATTGTTATCAGTCTTCCACCGACTGAAGAAGAATTCGAATCAATGTTAAGTCTGGGAATTCCGGTAGCACTGGTGGGAATGCATCATAAAGAGTGTGCCAGCGTTGCAATTGATGATGTAGCCGCCGCCCGCACCGCAACACAGCACCTTGTTAATCAAGGACATCGCAACATTGCGCTGATGTCAGGCCATCCTGATGATCCATTTAACTTTAGCGTTCCTCAAGATCGACGTAAGGGTTTTCTACAAGTACTCGTTGAAAATGGTCTGGAATGGGATCCAGCACGAGAAGTCCATGGTGGATTTACGATGCACACTGCAGCGCGTGCGATGGATGATCTGTTAGCCAGACCTAATAGGCCGACAGCGATTTTCTGCGAATCAGATGAGATGGCATTTGGAGTAATGCAGGCGATGCGCCGACATGGTTTACGTTGTCCTGACGATATTTCAATCATCGGTTTTGATGGCCATGAGATGTCTGAGTTTTCAGAGCTCACAACAATTGAACAGCCGGTGCAGTTGATGGGGGAGATGGCGGCGTGGTCGATCATGGAGCGCTTGCGTAAACCTACAAAAGAACCTAGCTCTCTTGTTGTGCCGACAACACTTGTCGTTCGAAACTCGACAAAACGTCTAGTACCCGACCTCTGATGGTGCAATACTGACCGCTATGAGCGATAGCCGTATTGAATTTCTCTCACTGGAGCAACTTGCAACCCACCGTAGTGAAAAGTGGCGGGGATTTCCCGCTGATGTTATTCCGCTCCCCGTTGCGGAGATGGATTTTCCATTGGCAGAACCAATTAAGAAGTTACTGCACTCGATGGTTGAGAGTTCGGATATGGGCTATCTCGGGCCGATCCCAGAGTTAGGTAATGCCTTTGCAGGCTTTGCTAAGACTCGGTGGAGCTGGGTAGTAGATCCCACAAAAGTTCGAGTAGCTACAGATGTCGGGGTAGGCGTCGTTGAAGTTCTACGAGTCTTCACCAACCCGGGTGATTCTATTTTGGTGAGTTCACCTGTGTATCAGAATTTCTATACCTGGATCAATGAAACCAAACTTCAACTTGTAGATGTTCCATTTATCTACAACCCGAGCACCGATATCTCAACGTCCTGGAGTATTGATTGGGATGGAATTGAGAAGGCATATCAGAGCGGAATCAAAGTTCATCTTCTCTGTTCACCACATAATCCCAACGGCAGAATGTATACAAAACAAGAGCTTGAGAAATTCATTGAGCTTGCTTTAGCAAATAACGTCATCATTATTAGCGATGAGATTCACTCACCACTTGAATATTCAGATCACCCTTTCACGCCAATTCTTGCATTGGGAGATAAGGCAGCAGAGTGCTCAGTTGTGGTTACTGCAGCAAGTAAGGGATGGAGTATTGCTGGACTCAAATGCGCAATCATCGTTTCAGGAAATGATCGCATGCACGAACGGTTAAATTCGCTGCCACCAGCACTTCACTTTCGGGCATCTATATTCGGAGCCTTTGCAACCGCGGTAGCGTTTAGTGAGAGCGTGACCTGGCTTGATACGGTGATAAAACAGTTAGATTCAAATCGCTATCTTGTCGCAACGCTCCTTAAAGAACACCTTCCTGAAGTTATCTACAATCCACCGCAGCATTCCTATCTCGCTTGGCTGGATGTAACTGCACTTAATCTCGGAGTTGACCCGGGGGCAACAATTATTGAGAAATCGAAAGTAGCCTTTAACTCAGGACATATTTATGGTCCGCAATGGAATCAATTTGTCCGACTGAATTTTGCAACAAGTCCAGAGATTATTTCACAAGCGATCATTCAGATTGGCAAGACGATTCGTGGGTAAGGTTTTTGATGCAATTGTTGTCGGCGGTGGCCACAATGGTCTTGTCGCAGCGACATACCTAGCCAAGGCGGGTAAAAGTGTTCTCCTGCTTGAAGCCAACAAGGAGCTAGGGGGAGCAACTGCAAGTGTTCGGGCATTCCCAGAATTCGATGCCAGGCTTTCGCGATACTCATACTTAGTTGCTCTCTTGCCTGATCAGATAATTGCAGAGCTCGGGCTCAATTTTCAAACACGAGGTCGAGATGTTTCTTCCTACACTCCATATGTGCGCGATGGTATCCACGATGGATTATCAGTCTCCACAGTCTGGGATGAGGCCACCGAAGAATCTTTCTTCCGCCTCACCGGTTCTCGCAAAGAGGGCCAAGCGTGGCGAGAGTTTTATGAAGAGATTGCAGAATTTGCCCGCAGGTCAGCACCGTTGATGCTGGCCCCATTAATGACACGATCAGAGATGCGCAAAGCAATCGATATGGATCATGTGTGGGATTACATGATTGAACGCCCGATCGGTGAAATCATTGAAGAACGTTTCGCAGATGATGTAGTCAGAGGAGTAGTTCTCACCGATGCACTCATCGGAACCTTTGTTGATTCACAGATGATCCAAGCGAACATCTGTTTTCTCTATCACCTGATTGGCAATGGACTCGGGCAATGGAAGGTCCCTGTCGGTGGAATGGGCTCTCTCGTCGCCGAACTTGAGCGCGTGGCACGTCAGCATGGTGTTGAGATTGCAGTTAATTCTCGAGTGAGTGAAATTTCAAGCGGTGCCAATGGCGTAAAAGTGGTTTGTGAATCGGGCGATGAATTTCTCTGCACCGACCTCCTCTTTGCTGCAGCACCACAACTGCTGGCACAACTTCGAAAGAAGACTCCTCCCACATCACTACAGGGTTCACAGCTCAAGATGAATATGTTGCTCACACGTTTACCGCAACTCAAATCAGGGATTGATCCAGCAATTGCTTTCGCTGGAACATTTCATGTGAATGAAAGTTACTCTCATCTGAATGCGAGTTATCAGGTGGCCAAAGATGGAAAAATGCCAGAGCGCCTACCACTGGAGATGTACTGCCACACCCTGACAGACTCAAGCATTCTCGCTCCTGATCTTGTAAAAAAAGGCTTTCACACACTCACACTCTTTGGATTACATACTGATGCCTCGCTCTTTGACCACGACCCAGAAGGTGCGCGTGATCTTGCCGTAGCCAATGCTCTTGCTAGTCTCAATGAATATTTAGCAGAACCTATCGAAAGCGTGATCGCGCGAAACTCAGATGGATCACTCGCTCTTGAGGCGAAATCTCCACTTGATCTCGAAGCAGCAATTGGACTTCCGAGAGGCAACATATTTCATCGTGATTTAGATTTCCCCTTCATCGAAGAGAGTGAAGTAAATGATCAACCGCAGTGGGGGAGTGAGACTGATGATCCCCATATCTTCATTGCAGGTGCAGGGGCTCGCCGTGGTGGCGGGGTGAGCGCGATTGCAGGACATAATGCAGCAATGGCAGTTCTCTCTCGCCAATAGTCTGCATTAGGCTTATCTCATGAGCCACGAGAACTCGAATGAGAAACTTTCGACGAGAGCAATCACTGCTGGTCGCCCGCTGCGTGGTGCTGACAGTCCACTCAACGAAAACATCTCACTCAACAGTACATTTACCGCAGGCGGTCCGATTGGTTACGGGCGTTACGGTAATCAAACATGGAGTGCAACGGAGTCTGCAATTAGCGCTCTCGAAGGTGGAGAGACTTTAATTTTCTCATCTGGCATGGCAGCCATTTCTGCAGCGTTCTCAACTCTTGCTCATGGAGCTCGAGTTGTTGCATCGGATCAGGGCTATAGCGGTGTGATGACGCTTTTGAATCAATACAACACAAGTGGTCGACTGGTTGTTACCTTTGTCGATCTATCAAAAACTGATGACGTACTCGCTGCGCTACCTGGTGCTGATTTATTATGGCTTGAATCGCCAACCAATCCGTGCCTTGATGTGGCAGAGCTTCCAACATTAATTTCTGCAGCTAAGGCTAAGAAAATTCTTGTGATGGTTGATAATACTTTTGCAACAGCATTGACCCAACGCCCCCTTGAAATGGGCGCAGATGTTGTGATGAATTCCGTAACTAAATTCTTATCTGGTCACAGCGATCTACTTATGGGCTCTCTCTCCACCAAGAATGGAGAAATCTTTCAAGCACTTGAAACTTCCCGAAAATTACTCGGAGCAGTTCCAGGCCCATTCGAAGCATGGCTTGCACTGCGTGGAATTCGCACCTTCCCGCTTCGGTTTCACAAATCATGCGAGAGCGCACTTGAGTTGGCAAAACGCCTCAGTTCTCATCCTCAAGTCTCGCGAGTGCGCTATCCAGGCTTGCCAACGGACTCTCAGCATGAGCGCGCAAAGAAGTTTATGGAGACCTTTGGCGCGGTGCTTTCATTTGAGATAAAGGGCTCTGCAAATGATGCGGATCGTCTCTGTGAGAGCTCCTCGATTATTTCGCATGCAACCAGTCTCGGTGGCGTGGAGTCGCTCTGGGAGCGCAGACGTAGATGGCCAAGTGAGAGTCCATCGGTACCTGAGAATCTGATCCGCCTCTCAGTGGGCTGTGAAGATGTTGATGACCTGTGGGACGATATTCAAAGAGCGTTCTCCGCGATTTAACTCAAGCCGTACAGAAATTTTTCCAGATTAGAGGTAAATTTAAGACATGAAAATTATCCGACGCCTCCTAGCCGCGGTTGCTGTAATCGCCCTGGCTTTTAAAGGTGTTGCGTCATTTCTTTCATGGGTTGAGCGCCAAGATGATCAACCTGCCGAGGCATGGCTCGATGAAGATGAACTCGATTCTGCCGATTCAAAAGAAGCGTAGATGAGCAGCGAATATATTCCAGGAACGTGCAACATCGGGGCTGGCGAAATTCGCCAACGCCAGTTTGTGGCAGCGATCGGCACAGTCCTATTTGTCGGAGCCACTATCTTCCTCTTTGCAGTTGATGCATCTCGTTCAGCGCGACTAGCGCTCTTTTTTCCGCTGATGGTGGCAAGTATCGGCTGGGTTCAATCACGTAAAAAATTCTGTCTTGCATATGGATTTATGGGAACGTTCAACTTTGGAAAGCTTGGCCAATTATCGAAAGTAAGCGATAAGAGCGCTCTTCGTGCCGACAGAATCACTGCGCTGACGATTCTCGCGCAGAGCCTTGCTTATGCAGTGCTAGTTACTGCAGTGATGTATTTACTTCCTACATCACTTTAGATCAAGCCACACTAAGTGACCATGTGGGGATGTTAGCAGTTAATTCTTTTTATCAGAGCGCGGTGATGGCTCTTTCGACTTATATCCCTTACTTACAAAACCTTTAGGTTTAATCGGTGGTTGTGGAGGACTCATGAGCGGTGGAAGTTCAGCGATCGCTTTGTCACGGTTTGCCGCTGCCAGCGCTCTCGCCGCTGCGAAGACGGCCTTACTTGATGCCCCCCGTCCAGCGTTCCTCGCATCTTCATTAGCTTGACGTAACGCTTGATTAAACTCGATTGCAATTGCACGTATTTCTTTTTCACGTAGATCGCGAGCATCTTGGTAGATGCGATATTCAATTTTATATTTAATTAGATCTAATTCATATTGCTGTGCTGGTGAGAGAGTTGGTGCAGGAGTTACTTCTGCTGCAAAGGAAGGAGACGAGGTCATCGTGACCACCAGTGAACTGATCACGATGAAAAGGATGCGATGCTTTCTCGACATTTCTCTCCTCCTCATCAATCCTAGTAATTCAGCATTTACAGTCGAAATAGTGACATTTAATTTTGTGAAGAATCTGTGAATCTTAACTTAACTCGCAGGGATTAGGGGTAGAGGGTAGAAAAGTCAGACGAGACCTGCGAGGCTAGGGCTATGGAGTCAGCAGAGAATCAGATGATCAAGGTCCTCATTGTTGATGATGAGGCGGGTGTGCGCGAGCTCTTAAAGGATGCCTTGAAGTTATCTGGATTTGAAACCCAAGCAGCGGGTGATGGGATGAGCGCACTCACTCTTCTGAGAAGTTACACCCCAGACATCATGATCATTGATATCAATATGCCTTTAATGGATGGATTTGAACTTGTTGAACGACTACGTAGCGTCGGTAACAATATTCCAGTTCTGATGTTGAGTGCACGCGCTGACCGCGTGGATGTGACCAGAGGGCTCACTCTCGGTGCTGATGACTATGTAACCAAACCGTTTGGATTAGAAGAGTTAGTTCTGCGCCTCAAGGCGATTTTGCGGAGATCTCACCCGGCAGGTGGCGTAGAAAGCTCACTGACTTGTGGTCCGATTTCCATCGACGATCTCAGTCACACAGTGAGATTTAATGATGAGGTGGTTGATCTCTCCCCAACTGAATATCGATTATTGCAAGTACTTATGGAGAATAAGAACCGCGTCCTTTCCAAAACGATTCTTCTCGACGATGTGTGGGGGATCACCTTTGAATCAGAGAGCACCGTGGTAGATACCTATATTTCCTACCTGCGCAAGAAGCTTCACCGAGATTCATTTGATGGAATAAAGACAGTACGTGGCGTTGGATTTGTGATCCAGGAGCCAAAGAAATAGTGAGAAGAAAGAGTTCGCGTGTAGTCATAGCAAGCGCACTAGTAACAACTGCTCTCGCGCTTTCAATCGGTGGCTTTGCAACCGTCTCGCTGAGAGATTCTCAGATTCAGACTATTGATTTACAACTTAAGAAAATAGACGATGCGGTAAGAGCTAATCCAGATTCCCCGGTCAGCTCCGCACTCGATGCAGCATCTGAAGAAGATTTCAATATCACTATCGCTATTGTTTCAAGTAATGGCAGAGTCACGATTATCAATGAGTCACGATTAGATTTTAACTCCCTTCCAGATGATTCTTTCCTAGCATCTGCACTGATATCCCCAGTTACTGTAGAAGCAGAGGAAAGTTATCGACTTCTGGCACAGGCGATCTCAGGTGGAGATCGATTAGTTTTTGCTGATTCGCTCGCAGCTATCGAATCCACATTCACGAGTAATCTCAAGCGAGTCCTGCTATTTACACTTCTGGTCGATTTACTAGCAATCGGGATATCAGTTCTTATCTTGGGCAGGAATAATCGAAAGCTAGAAGCAGACTCTCTTTTGCGCATGCAGAGATTTTTGGCGGATGCCTCCCACGATCTGCGAACTCCACTTACGGTAATTAAGGGTTACTCGGAGCTATTGAGTAAGAATCAGATTCAGAGTACCGAGGATCGAAATCGCGCCTACGAGCGAGTGAATTCCGAAATTATCCGAATGGAAAATCTCATCCACGATCTCTTGCTATTGGCCGAACTAGGGGAGACCACGAGACCAATCTTTGAGGAAGTTAATCTCACCGATCTGGTCACATCGTATTCTCACGATTTTTCTACTCTTAATCCAACACGTACATTAGAGGTAAAGATTGACACTGACATTACGATCGATGGTTCAGTCGAGCATCTTCGTCGTCTTATTCAGAACACTTTTAATAACATCATTCGCCATACCGATCAGAGCGCGCCGGTCAGGGTCACGCTGTGCCTGAAGGGTAAGCGAGCAGTGCTCACTATTGAAGATGGTGGAAAGGGTCTGCCCGAAGATGGCTATAGAGACGCTGTCACAGCGCTTAATCGATTTGATTCACGCCGATCCCCTGAAACAGGAGGCTCTGGCTTGGGGCTCTCCATCATCGCAGCGATCGTTTCTGAGCATGACGGCATTCTCAATCTAAAGAAGAGTGAACTTGGTGGCCTGGCAGTGGAGATTCTTATCTAACTCTGAACCTGACCTTTGCGCGTGCTATACAGACTCGCAATCGTTGCAAGAAGTAAACACGAGACAATGACGACCAGGCTCTGAGTGATTGTCACTTCGGGGATATGCCATCCAAATATCTCGTGTACATCAACTGCGTGGAATGCATGGAATAAAAGTTTAAATCCGATGAAGGCAAGAATTGCTGATAGCCCTTTACCGATGTAAACCAAGCGAGTCATGAGACCGCCAATAAGGAAGTAGAGCTGCCTGAGCCCCATAAGAGCGAAGATATTTGCGGTGATCACGATGTAGACATTTTCAGTAAGTCCAAAGATTGCCGGGATTGAATCGAGAGCAAAGAGGAGGTCAGTCATACCCAGGGCTAAGAGCGCGATGGTGAAGGGCTTGAGACCACGCGAACGTAGGAATTTAATGATGCGACTATCTTCCTGCTCTTCCTCTTCATGAGCACTCTCCATAAAGAGTGAGACCGCTGTGTAGATAAGAAAACCGCCGAAGATAAAGAAGACCCACTCAAATTGTTCGATCGCTGCCTTTCCTAACGTGATCGCGATAATACGAAGAACTAGAGCGATGAGAATTCCGATCAGGAGTGCCAACTGTTGCTTCTGCTTATCAATCTTAAGTCGCGTCAAGATGAGCACAAAGACAAAGAGGTTATCGAAGGAGAGTGAGTACTCAGTAAGCCAGCCCGCGAAAAATTCTTGTTGTTCTCTGGAGGTGAGCCACTGGCTCAGGAAGAGACCGAAAGCAATTGCTAGAGAAACATAAAAAATGCTCCACGCAGTCGCTTCCCGCATTGATGTATCTTTTTCACGGCGGGCAACTGCCCACGCAAAATCAAGTGTGATGATTACAAGCAAGGCGGTAATCGTAATAATCCAGTTGGTTGTGGAAATCGTTGCAACCTGTGTCATGTGGAGAGCCTAACACTGGCGCGTTCTAGGGTAATTTAGCCACATGGCACCGACCGAACGGATCTCACTCGATGCAGCATTTACGCAGGCGCTCGAGTATCTTGAGAATCCTGCGAGTATTGCTCGAATAGTTCTCACAGGACGTCGTAGAAATATGCAGACATCCACGCAACGGATAGATATTCGCCCCGTGATGATCAAAGAAATGCTCCATTTTCAAGTGAGCACCAGCGATGGCAAGGCAGTGACTACTAAGAATTTTCTCCCCGCAGACCTTCCGATCGCTGAGTATTTAAGAGCAGGGTATTCAAATGTTCTTATCGAAGCATCGCATGAGAGTTTTTCGCTTCAGATCTCAAAGAAAGATGAGCCCTTGATCGGCATTAAGCCCGGTGCAACTCAGATCGATCTCTCACATGATCGAAAGAAATCAAGGTTATTGGATCCAGCCGATCCCTTCCTTCTTGAAGTGGGAATTACGGATATACACGGCAAGGTCAAGCCATCAAAGATGGATAAGTACATGCAAGTCGAAGAATTTCTGCGATTACTCACTCCGACACTCAATCAAGCCATTGAGGCAGGTCACTTAAGTAAACCGACTGGTGATACACCATTGACGATCGTTGATTTGGGCTGTGGCCATGCATACCTCACCTTTGCCGCACACCAATTTCTTAAGGCCCAAGGCATGAACATCAAAGTAGTTGGTATTGATATTCGCCCCGCATCGCGTGATCGCAATAACGAGATCGCGAATAAACTCGGCATTTCAGATTCAATTGAGTTTCTAGCCGAAGAGATATCAGAGACATCGCTAAAAAAAGCGGATATCGCAATTGCGCTACATGCATGCGATACCGCAACAGATGATGCCATCGCCTGGGCGCTTCGATCCGATGCCGCGATGTTGATGATTGCACCGTGCTGTCATCACGACATTCAATCCCAGCTCACTGATTCACCTGAACCGTGGTCTCTGATTACTCGATATGGAATTATGCGCGAGCGTCTAGCAGATTTGCTCACCGATGCATTTCGCATGCAGCTCTTGAAAGTGAGAGGCTTTCGCGTAGAGGCGATCGAATTCGTTGGTGGTGAACATACCCCGCGGAATCTCATGATTCGAGCAGTGAAGACCAGCGCTCCGGTTGATCCATTTGAGATAGCGCGATATGAAGAGATGACCTCAATTTGGAAGGTAAAGCCTGCACTCGCACGACTTATCAACCCGTAGACTTAGGCCATGTCAAAGGTGCTCGCATCACTGCCGGTCGGTGAAAAAGTTGGTATTGCCTTCTCGGGAGGGCTAGATACCTCTGTTGCTGTTGCATGGATGCGCGCAAAGGGTGCGATCCCATGCACCTATACGGCAGATCTTGGCCAATACGACGAGTCTGATATCGATTCAGTACCGGTACGTGCAAAAGAGTATGGCGCAGAAATTTCACGTTTAGTTGATTGCAAGACCCCGCTAGTCGAAGAAGGTTTAGCCGCACTCGCGTGCGGAGCTTTTCATATTCGTTCGGGTGGAAAGCAATACTTCAATACAACTCCACTTGGTCGCGCGGTTACCGGCACACTTCTTGTAAGAGCAATGCTCAACGACAAGGTAGATATTTGGGGCGATGGTTCGACCTACAAAGGAAATGACATCGAGCGTTTCTATCGCTACGGACTTCTCGCAAATCCAAATCTCAAAATCTATAAACCGTGGCTTGATGCGGATTTCGTCCGTGAACTTGGTGGACGCAAAGAGATGTCGGAGTGGCTAGTTGCAAATAACCTTCCCTATAGAGACAGCACCGAGAAGGCATATTCGACAGATGCCAATATTCTCGGAGCAACTCATGAAGCAAAGAATCTCGAAAGTCTTGATGCATCGATTGAAATCGTTGACCCCATTATGGGAGTTCGTTTCTGGGATGCTGCTGTTTCAATTGCTAGCGAAGATGTGAAGATTGAATTTATCCAGGGTCGTCCAGTTGCACTCAACGGTAAGCGCTTTGATGATGTCGTTGCGATGATGAATGAGGCCAACGCAATTGGCGGTCGTCACGGGCTTGGAATGACAGACCAGATCGAAAATAGAATTATCGAAGCAAAGAGCCGTGGAATTTATGAGGCGCCAGGTATGGCCCTGCTCTTTATTGCTTACGAGCGTCTACTCTCTGCAATTCACAATGAAGATACGATCGCGAATTATCATGCTGAAGGAAGACGTTTAGGCCGACTTCTCTATGAAGGACGTTGGCTTGATCCTCAGTCACTGATGCTCCGCGAATCACTCCAGCGATGGGTGGCCTCTGCTATTACTGGCGAAGTAACTCTGCGACTACGTCGTGGTGATGATTACTCCATCATTGCAACATCGGGCCCACATTTGAGTTATCACCCAGATAAATTGTCGATGGAGCGCACCGAAGATGCAGCTTTCGGACCCACAGATCGCATCGGACAATTAACTATGCGTAATCTCGATATTGCCGATACCCGCGAAAAACTCGAGATGTACCGCTCTCAGGGGCAACTCGGTCAGGGTGAGTTCACCTTGATCCACGAAATCGATAATAAATAGCCTCAATCAACAGTTAGGATTCACCCATGAAAAAAGTTGCTCTTGTTCTAGCGCTCTCACTTGTCAGCCTCACAGGCTGCTCAGAAATTGGAGATGACATGTCATCAAATACTCTTGTTCAGGTCACCGCTAACGCAGGTGAAGCCCCAACCATTACCGCCCCAAGTGGCGATGCACCTACAGAACTCATTGCTCAAGATGTAATCGTTGGCACCGGAGCAACAGTATTGGCAACATCCACACTGACAGTTCACTACACATTGATGCAGTGGTCAGATGGCGCAATCCTCGAATCTTCATGGAGCAGCGGGAACCCAGCAACATTCCCACTTGCAAATGTGATTACAGGTTGGCAGCAAGGTTTAGTCGATGCCAAGGTTGGAACACGTCGCCTCTTGGTTATACCGCCTGCACTTGGGTACGGACCAATGGCTGGCCACCCACTTGAGAATGAAACACTTATCTTCGCAGTCGACATCATTGCAGTTTCCTAAAACTCTTTAGGAAGCACCATGGAAAACATGTCGCTCTTACACGTTCTCGACCTCCTCTCCGTATTCGTCTTTGCGCTAGTCGGTGCTCGCGTTGCAGCAGATAGAGGCCTCGATTACGGCGGAATAGCACTAGTTGCTATAGCGGCATCAGTTTCAGGCGGCACACTCCGCAATATATTCCTTGGCCTCAAACCAATCCTGATCACAGATGTCTGGGTAATCACGAGCGTGGTTGCCGCTGTTGGAATCACTTTGAGTGTTCGGCGGGTAACCCGAATAGGAAAGACACTATTGATTATGGACACCCTTGGGTTAGCCATCGCTACCGCATCGGGTGTTCAACTAGCACATAACCTGAATAGCCCTTGGTTTGCAACAATAATTCTCGGTGTGATCACAGCGATCACTGGGGGATTGCTGCGCGATTTACTCTGCCAACTTGAACCAGTTCTACTTCACCGAGAAACAATTGCAACTTCATCACTCTGCGGTGCAGCAGCCTTTGTTCTACTTATTGAACTAGATGTTGTAGTCACTGCTGCGACAATTACCGCTGGAATCGTTGTTGCCCTAGTTCGGGTACTTTCCATTCAATTTGATCTCAATCTTCCAAAATTCAAGGCAGGTAGCAAGTGATTCGTCCAGCCCGTATAGAAGATACCGATGAGATTGTGGCGCTGATTTACGAATTAGCGGTCTATGAGAAAGCGCCCGATGAAGCGAAGGCAACTGCTGAGCAGATCCAGCAATCTTTTTTTAGTGATAACCCTAAAGTTTTCTGCGAGATAGTTGAAGAAGAAGGAAAAATCGCAGGGTTTGCCATCTGGTTCTTAAACTATTCCACCTGGCAGGGCCTGCACGGCATCTATCTGGAAGATCTCTTTATTAGACCTGAATATCGTAAGCGCGGATATGGCAAGGATTTATTAAAACACCTTGCAGCTATCTGTAAAGAGCGGGGATACGGCCGTTTTCAATGGTGGGTTCTTGATTGGAATGCTTCGGCGATTGATTTCTACACTTCACTCGGTGCCAAGGCTATGGATGAATGGACTGTCTACCGAGTCTCTGGCAAAGAGCTTGATGAACTAGCTTTTGAGGATCGCTAGCGCAATCGAAAAATCTCTCTCGAAGACCATGAGTGAGGGACCTTGTAAAGTTTGTGTCAACGTTGCTTTGATATTTGAATCTTTTAACTTCACTAGCGCCATCTCGGCCTCAATGTAATTTCCTGGAGTAGGCAAAGCCTTAAGCAGCCCATACTCATCTTTCTTTCCAGCATTGATGGGAGTAACAATCATCTTCTTATTCGATGAGTAGGCCCACTTAAGAAAGAAGATCAGTATTCCAACCGCGGCAAAGCCACCAAAGGAAGAGAGAAAGAGGGCGTTATCAATACCGCCTAACATTATGAAATCCTCATGCGCTAATCACTCCGGTTGCTAGAAAAATTAAAATAAGGGTACCGAGAACGATTCGATAGACAATAAATGGCATAAAACTTCTTGTGGCGATAAATTTCATCAGCCAGGCAATCACTACGTACCCAACGATGAAGGCGACCAGGGTTGCACCAAAAGTTTCAATCAGCGTGTAGGGCGCATTGCTATCACCATCACTGATTGCACCCTGCAGTTCATAAAACCCACTACCGAAAACTGCCGGAACTGCTAACAAGAATGAATAACGCAGCGCACTCTCGCGCGTGTAACCAAGGGTTCGACCCATTGCAATTGTGGCACCTGATCTAGATACGCCAGGAACGAGGGCAAGTGCTTGCGCAAAACCGTAGGCCAAACCATGGCCACTAGATAGCGTAGAAATATCTCGCTGACTTTTCCCAAATCTATCTGCGATTCCAAGAACAATGCCGAAGACGATCATCACGATCGCAATAAGCCACAGGGATCTAAACGTATTTCGAATATTCTCTTGAAATAGATACCCAAGAACAACAATGGGTAATGAGCCAAGAATAATGAGCCAGCCAAGACGCACATCCTGTGCTGACTGTTCAATACTGGCTCTACGGAGTAGAACGCGACCAATCCACGCTGATGCAATCCGCATGATGTCGCGACGGAAATAAATTAGCACTGCCAACTCAGTTCCAATTTGAGTGATCGCGGTAAATGTCGCGCCAGGATCAATGGCACTCGGGAGGAACTCTCCGGTGATGCGAAGGTGGGCACTTGATGAGATTGGTAGAAACTCAGTCAGTCCTTGGATCAAACCAAGAAATAGCGCCTCAAACATGCGCTAAGTATGACATCAACCCTGACCATCAGATCAGTGCCGTTCAATAACATTTCAGCTGGATAATGATAGTTTTCGTCTGCGACCAGAGAGATTGAGGATGTCGATAATGGATAAAGATCGTGAAGATGCGGGACATGAATACTTTTCCCGTCTTTACGGCGCCACCTCGGTAGAGGGCGAGCCTCAACAAACAATTTTTGATAAATGGCGCGACAAACTCCTTGTAAATACTTACCGCAAGTACAGCACAAGCAAACTTGCTGACTCAGATGTCCTTGACGTTGGGTGCGGTTACGGCTGGCTCTTAGATGCCTTTGAAGGTGCACATAGCCTTTGTGGTGTGGATATTGCCCACCATGCCGTTGATGTTGCAGCGAAGAGAAAGCCAGAAAGATTCTTCAAGCAGGGGGATCTCCACCAACCCAGTCCGTTTAGTGAAAAATTTGATCTGATTTTGGCAATCAACATCATTGAGCACCTGTCGGACCCAGAAGCAGGCATTAGATCAATTAAAGATTCAGCAAAACCAGGAGCAATCGTTCTCGTGCATATGCCCACTATTTCGAATTGGCTTACTCGCTGGGAATACTCCAAGCTCTACGATTCAGACCCAACGCACATCTACCGACCATCCGGCAAAACTGTACGCAAGTTATTTGAGGCGGATGGCTTTGAAACTTTGCGAGATTCTTACCTGCCACACTTCCCAGCATTTCTCACCAAGGTGTGGCCGATTCATCCGGCATACCTTGCAGTCTTTCGAAAGAGTGCCTAAAACCTTTATCGTATAGACCTCTATTGCTTGAGCACCATCGTTGATTGTCCTTGAATAGTAATTGTTTTAGTATTCAAAGTCTCAATGGTTTTAGTTCCAGCGATTGCTCCTTTAACAAGAACTGACCACTTCGACTTGGTAGGTAAAGCTAAGGTCGCTGTTCCAGGATTCGGGTTGTGAATGACCAAGATAGTCTTGGCGGAATCTTTCACAGCTGCGCCGTTGATCGTGTAGGCGATTACCTCATTGGTTGTCGGAAGGAACTTGAGGTTCGCTTTAACCTGAGCCGTCGTACTCATTCGGAAGGCAGGGTGTGCTTTACGTAGGGCGATCAAACCTTGGAAGTACTTAGTGGTACTTACATACTTACTCTTGGTTGACCACTTAAGTGAGTTGACTTCATCGCTGGACTTGTAGCTATTTTCGTCGCCGCCCTTTGAACGTAGGAACTCTTGCCCAGCCTGCATAAAGGGAATGCCCTGCGATAGAAATGCCACAGATGATGCGAAGTGGCTTAACTGAATTACTCCGGCAGGAGTCACACCCTTCACACTTGATGTGATCTTGTCTGCAAGTGTCATATTGTCATGTGATTCGACGTAGTTCACCGATTGTCCTGGTGCCAGCGCGGTCCACTTAGGAAGGAAGGAATCGCTGTATTGAGTGTTTCCAACGATACCTACGACAACATCAGATCGAGACGTGAGTTTTCCAGTTGCCCAGCCAGGATCGGCTGGATTAAAGACTGAACCTTTAAGGCCATCACGGATCTGATCGTTAAAGACAGCAACATTATTGAGCTTGGAGATGTTCTTCTGGGTGGCACGAATTTCTGCAGGGTGGGTGCCCATATCCCAGCCTTCACCAATAATGATAATTGTTGGATCGATCTTCTTTAGTTCTGCGCTGACTTCGTTGATCGTTTGAATATCCATCAAACCCATGAGATCGATTCGGAATCCATCGAAGTTGTATTCGCTCGCCCAATACTTAAAGGAATCAACAATGAATTTGCGAACCATCGGACGTTCTGAAGCGACATCATTACCGACGCCGCTGGCGTTGGTGAGGCTGCCAGATTCATCAGTTCTAAACCAGTAACCCGGAACAATCAGCTCTTGGCTGAAATTACTCGTGGTGTAAACGTGGTTGTAGACAACATCCATTTTTACTCGAAGTCCTTGGTTATGCATTGATTGAATCGCAGCCTTGAGTTCTGTGATTCGTGCAGTTGGATTTCTCGGATCTGAGCTGTAGGAACCTTCAGGAACGTTGTAATTCATTGGGTCATAGCCCCAGTTAAATGTTGGTGAAGCCTCATCTACAGATGCGAAATCAAAGATAGGTAAAAGTTCAACGTGGGTTACGCCGAGATCTTTAATTGCTGAGATGCCTGTTTTGATTCCGTTATGTGTCGTGTTCAACACGGTAAAGGCTGAGTACTTACCCTTATGCATCGCTGGGATTCCACTTGATGCATCCATGGAAAGGTCACGGACATGGAGCTCATAGATAATCGCATCAGTTGGTTTTCCACTGAATGCAGGCTTTTTCAGAGTCCATCCTGCGGGATCTGTCTTATCTAGATCAACAACTACTCCGCGAACTCCATTAATCGTCGTCGCACGAACATACGGATCGACAGCTTCATTCGTCATTCCATCAACACTTACGCGATAGTTGTAAATGAGACCATTCTTATCGCCCGAAAGTTCTGCAGTCCATGTTCCGTTGACACTAGAAACCATCGAAGTTACGGTGGCACTCGCTACAGAATCATCAGCCTTGGCATAAGTAACCAGATCTACCTTTGTCGCTGTAGGCGCCCAAACTCTAAACTTTGTCCGATCCTTTGAATAAGTGTTTCCAAGATCATTGCCGGTGTAGGTGAATTTAGATGCAAAATCAGCAGAGTCATAGAGCTTCGCCAACTTATTGGCTATTGGTATTTGAATCTCGCCCGTAGGTTTTTCATAATAAATTACAGGATCACCTTGGCGCAGCCACACTTCGGCCGTTCCATCTTCTTTAAACTTATTGATGAAGCGATCCGCGGAGACATCTTTGGCAACCCAATCACCTTTTCGAACGATGATTCCGACGCTTTCAAACTTGTCCATTCCATCTAGCTCAACACGTGCAATCTTTCCAAAGTCATCGCTTTCAGTAAAAGCCACGCCCGCTTTGTTAACATCTACATCGGTACCTGTGGTCACGTTCTTCCAGAGCCAGAGGTTCCAGTTTGTGTAATCAGTATCCGCGCGCTGGTAATGAACAGTGAGCTTCACAACCGCCGGGGTGGCAGCGGATGAGACCGCTGGAACACCCGATGTAAGAAGGATCGCTATGGCGAAGAGAGAAACGATGCGAGGAGCTAGTTTTTTCATAGGGAAAAAATAGTCCCTGACGGACTGTAAAAGTGGTAATTGAGATAACGAAAAGGTCACGCCCAGGCTCTTTTGCTTCATGTCTTAGTTCAACTATCGGGGATGAGTCGGCCTTGGTAGATTTTCTGTGTGCAAAAATCGCACAGCCAAAGGATAGTTCACGCCCGAAGAGTTACGCGTACTCTCACTGTGGTTATCTCTTCCTTGATCCTGTCTTTGATGACACAGCCATCGCAAGCAAATAATTAGTTACCGAGATAAGAGTGGGCTATTGGTGCTGGTTGGACATTACGTAAACATTGCTGCCTTGACAGATATTGGCGTCAATTCTGGAGAGGGAGTCCTAGTTCGCGCAGATAGTAAAGGGGTGATCAGGGTAGTAGGAAGCACCCCTGCTCTAGATCGCTAATTAGGCAAGTTTATTTGGCAGCTGAGTTGTAAGGCCACCATCGATGACATATGAAGCCCCAGTGATAAAAGATGATTTATCAGAGCATAGAAAGCCCACCAGTTCACCGATTTCGTGAATAGTAGCCATTCGACCAATTGGGTGAGTCAGACCCCATTCGTGCAAGAAGTCTTCAGCACTTCTCTCTCCGGCAAATGATTGCGCTGTTGTGCGGATCATCGGTGTATCGACGCAACCAGGAAGCACGGCATTGCAGCGAATCTGTTCTGCAGCGTAATCAACTGCTATCGCGCGAGTAAGTGCGTTCACTGCTCCCTTTGAGGCTGCGTATGCAAGAACATTCTTCTGATTAGCAAGCCCCTGGACCGATGAAATATTCACGATAGAACCACCCTTGGCTTTGCGCATAAAGGGGACTGCGTACTTTGTTGTTAAGAACATCGCCTTCACATTCACGCCAAATGTTCTATCCCATAATTCTTCTGTTGTATCTTCGGCGGTTCCGTAGGTCTGAATACCGGCACTATTCACCAAATAATTAATGTGACCGTACTTCTCTCCAACTGCATTCACAGCCTGCTTGACCTGTGCCTCAGAAGAGATATCAACCTTGACTCCAGAGAAACGATCGCCATACTGTGCAAAGAGTTCTCCGGCACTAGCTATTGCCTTCTCATCGACATCGAAAACTACGACGTCCGCGCCATCTTCTAGTAAACGTTGCGCGCTACCAAGGCCAATTCCCTTAGCGCCTCCAGTGACGATGGCTACTTTTCCCATGCGCCAAGATTAGACCTCTTTTTTTAACCGCGAAAGACCCCAAACCCTTACTATTTGGTTACGAGCGAAGTGAGTGCGTCAGTACCTAATGACACAGGAGTGAACAATGGCAACTGATCTAAGAGATTTCGATGGCCAAGTAGTTCTAGTAGTTGGTGCAGCAAGTGGTATTGGTAGAGCAGCGGCGCAGTTAATCGCCTCGCGCGGTGCCACAGTCGTTATCGCTGATCTTGATAAAGCGGGTCTGGCCTCATTACAAAGCGAATTATCACTTGGTGCTAATCAGATCAAGACTGTCGACTTAAGTAGCCAATCAAGCGCTCAAGAGTTAGTGGCGTCGGTAATCACCGATCACGGCCAGATCGATGCACTTGTGAACACCGCAGGAATCGTTGGACCAACAAATACAAAAGTCGAAGATGTCGACTGGGCTGCATTTGAAAAAACAGTGGCGATAAATCTATTCGGAACTATCTGGCTCACCCAAGCAGTAATTCCACATATGAAGTCGAGAAAATACGGTCGCATTGCCCATGTTGCATCGATTGCTGGCAAAGAGGGTAACCCCGGGATGCATGCCTACAACACATCAAAGGCAGGAATGATTGGATTTATTAAAGGCGTAGGTAAAGAGGTTGCAGCAGATGGAATCACCATCAACGCATTCGCTCCTGCAGTGATTAGGACGCCATTTAATGCTGGCACGAGTGATGAAACGTTGAAATATATGCTTGCGCGAATTCCAATGGGTCGCGTTGGAGAGCCAGAAGAGGCCGCAGAGATGTTGGCATTTATGGTCTCTCGGGCCTGCTCATTTACGACAGGATTTACATTTGATGCTTCTGGGGGAAGAGCTACTTACTGACCAAACAAAACGCCAGTTAATCTGGTTTTTCGATTAATATGTTGGGGTGCACATGAAGTTCAACGGAGCAAGAGTTACTCTCTTTGCCATTTGCTTGGCTCTCATTCCGGTAAATGCGATTGCTGCCCAGAAAGTAACCTCCGGAACATCCTGCAAGGTCCTGAATCAGAAAGTTCTGTATCTGGCTAAGACTTACACGTGCATTCAGTCAGGCAAGAAGTTGATTTGGAGTAAAGGGGTTGTCCAGAAAAAACCAGCCTCTACTACTTCTGCTCAACCCATTCCAAAATTCTCTCCGCCAACTCTTCCAACTTCATTTCAAAATTTAGAGGCTAACCTCAGCGGGATCATCTATGGATCTTGGTTAAAGGCCTCAGAACAATTGAAATCGGGCACTTCGAATCTAGGTGATATCAAAGTATTCAATGGCCCTAAATCCTTGCCAGGAAACATAAATCCACTAACGCCATTCAAACTCACATCACAGTTGTATTCGAACTTTGAACAGCCGAAGACAGTTTATGCGATAGTCATGTCATACGGTGAAAACGAGTGGGCACAAGGTTTGTTCTCACAATATCAAGATCTCACTTATGGCAATATCAGGACAGCTGTTTCAGAGATCTGTCCCACACAAACCTGCGGACAAAGTATCGCCTTTCGCAATTCGAAGTGGGAGGGCATTTTATTGCTCCAAAATGGAGTGAGAGGAAAAAATCCTAATTCAGATATTCGAATAGATTCTGGAATGGAGTATGCGCATGAGTATTTTCATACAGTTCAGTTCTATGTTGGTCGAGATAGGTACTATGAAGCACCAAGTTGGCTCCTAGAAGGTAGTGCAAACTGGACCGGCAACCTTGTTGCTTTTTATACGGACTATTCCGCGTATGCCTCTTGGAGATTTAAGGATCTTGGCGAACAGTATGGAAATCCAACTCTATTCACAAGCGCTTGGGTTGAAGAATTCTTAAACTCATATGCGACTAAAAAGCCAGCCAAACAGTATGCGATTTTTGATTATTACAATGGGCCATATCCCCGCTATTACCAATACGCAATTGGTGCGATGGTTACCGAAATCTTGGTGGCACTCAAGGGCCCGGACTCCATTCTGGCAATTTATAAGAATTTAGCTAGTGGAAAGAATTTTGAAGATGCTTTCCAAAGCGAATTTGGAGTTTCCTGGAATGAGGCTCTTCCATACATTTCTAGAGCTATTTCTGCACAGATCACCAATCAGGTGAAGTCATGATGACGCTGGGCAGATGTATCCACTATTCGAGGTTGTGAACCACATCCAAGGTTTGTACATAGAACTCGGATTCACTTACACAAGTGGGTTGTGAGGGACTCGAACCCCCGACCCCAGAATTGAGCGCACGAACCCCCATAAGACTTGATTCTCCCATTACCCTTTTGGAATGCGAATCAAGGGGAGCCTTACCAAAGGAATCTTAGTTGCCCTCACCCTTACCCTGATTCCTATCACGGCCTTTTCTGCCCAGAAGATAACTCCTGGATCTACCTGCAAAGTTTTGAACCAAAAAGTTGTTTATCAGAATAAAACTTATACATGTAT
>Ga0315902_10002010_pt1 | contig 32284 bp, 30 predicted proteins | sample LakEriMetagenome_9_FD_203523 | JGI IMG/M metagenome (GOLD analysis project Ga0315902, IMG submission 203523) | Freshwater fungal communities from buoy surface, Lake Erie, Ohio, United States - Buoy 12 MA117 | ecosystem: Environmental > Aquatic > Freshwater > Lake > Lake biofilm | place: USA... | reverse complement strand
CCTCGTGCGATGAAGTGATTTACCATACTGCCTACGCACTTGTTTACGATGAACCTCACGAGCAGGCGAAATGGGTAGCTCATATGTTGCTACCCGATGTGGCTACCGGCACCGAAGGTCGCACCAACGATTTCAGGCCGGACCCACTCATCAAGTCGGGCTCAGCAGACGATGAAGATTTTGCTCTAAAAATAAAAACAGCGGAGGGTAAAACGAAAACAGAAGGCTTCGGCTACGATCGTGGCCACCTCGCCCCATCGGCCGATTTCCGTTATTCAAAAAAAGCGTTGTCCGAGAGCTACTACTACAGCAACATGTCGCCACAAACTCCCGGTCTTAATCGAGGAAGATGGGCTGATCTGGAAGATGCTATGCGCAGCGCATGCGTAAAGCATTCCGCCCCGCTTTTCGTTGTTACCGGCGGTGTGCTTACTTCCAAATTGAAAAAGCTGGAGCAAGGGAAAAACAAGGTGAGCATCCCGGAGCATTACTACAAAGTCGTACTCGATTTAGAACACAGTGAAGCCGTTGCGTTCATCATGCCCAATAGCAAGTGCGAGCATTCGTTACAACATTACGTATGCACCATCGACAGCGTCGAGAAGGTCACCGGGCTTAATTTCTTTCACAAACTGAGCGACGACACAGAACAGGCAGTTGAATCCGTTTATCATCTCAGCTATTGGTTACCGGAAGCAGCCAAATCGGGCGATATCGAACCACTCGACGCCACCAAACTTCAGCGCAACACCTTCAATACACAACAAGCCGCTCTTTACGCAGGTAAGCGGGATGAAATCAACGTGTGTGGCACTGTTGTAAGCACCAAGTTATCGTCGAAGGGTAACGTTTTCATCAATCTCGACAAGGCTTTCCCCAATCAGATTTTTACAGTAACGATTTTCAGTGCAGATGTACCCAACTTCAGCTATGCCCCGCACGAATGGCTTCAGAATAAAACTATCTGTGTAAAGGGCTCAGTTACCAAAGACAGTAACGGCATACCGGGAATTATCATCAAAAATGAATCTGCCATCACCTTGATGGAAGAAACAGATTAGAATACACCCAAAATCTCACTCACACGTTCACCCGGTTGCAAATGGTATGCGTGCAAACCGGCTTTCAATGCTCCATCCACGTGTTGTTTGCTATCATCAATGAAGAGCGTTTCGGTCGGGTTGAGTCCGTTCCATGCGCATACAGCTAAAAAAGTTTCGGGATGCGGCTTTTTCAATCCGACAACATTCGAATAATAGATATGCTCAAATGAGTTTCTGAACACACCGATATCCATTGTATTCGCAATCATTTGCTCGAATTCCTCAACGTGAATTGCGTTGGTATTACTCAACAAAAAAGTACGGGTGCCACTTTGGCGGAGATTGTGCACGAATTGAACTTCCTCCGGAAGTATGTGCAGAAGAATTACGTTCCATGCCTCCAGCACTTCCTGGCGCGTTGCAGAAGGAACTTGCCGATGCAAAAAGTCGATAAATTCTTCATTGGAAACTTTCCCCGTTTCAAGCAGGTCGAATATGGGATTTTGTGCTGCCTTCGTGTACAAATCACGGAAGCCCGGAAATCCCATTTTCTCAAAGGCCTTCGCAGGTAAGTCGTAGTCTATTTCAAACAAGACACCCCCAAAATCGAAAATGACATTTCGAATTCCATTCAATGAAATCATACTTGTTTACTGATTGTTGCGAATCCAGGCCTGAGAACCTTCAGCCATTACTTGGGCCTTTGTGGCCTCTGCCTTTTTACGATCATTGTAATTCCCGATGGCGACCAAATGCAAATCGCCTTTCATACCATCCAATTTCGCATCGTATCCTCTCTCGCGCAACTGGTTGATGAGTCGCGTTGCATTCTCCTTCACCTGAAACGCTCCCCCAATTACCGTATAAGCGAAAGCCCCTGTGTTTCCTTTGCTGCTCTGGTCTTTGTTCGTTTGGCCCGCTCTATTTCGAGTCGTTGCCTCGGAGTCGGTCGATTGAGTATTCGCAACAAGAGGAGCTGCCTGATTGTTCGATTGCTCAAGAGCAATTCCCCCATCACCCGGCTCACCATTTACGAAGTCGATGGAAACAGGAGTTTGTGCAACAAACACATGATCAAAGTTGCTTTCGGTAAAACGCATAGCGAGGTCCCACGAGTCTGACATCGGTATGTAGCTCGACTCCTTGCGGGGTTCGCCAAACGGATTGAGTGACGCCAAATTCATATTACTTCCACTTCCCATGCGGCTTCCCAGCATCCATGAACCTACAAGCAAAGCAGGTACAACGATGGCCGCGGCGATTTTCCACTTACGGAAATCACGCCCACGTTGGATGTCGATAACCTTGCCACCTGCATCAGTGTTTTGTTCCAAACCACCCACAAGCTTCAGTTGAATGGGCTTCAACCCATGCGATGCCATTAAAAAATTCTCCTGATCCTCAGGGATAAACTGAACCTGACCAAGGCGATCTCTGTAGAATACGCCAATGCGGTCAATGGAAAAGCGACCTTCTGTATCTAGCAAACGACGATATTCAAGAATGGTTTGCGAGAGCTGTGAAGAAGCCTCTTTATACGTAATTCCCAGAGCAGAAGAAATATAATTGGTCAACAAACCATCATTGTATTTCAGGCTGGGATTAAAACCAACGTGTTTGGAGGGAGGCTGAATAACATGCGAAATCACGTTGAGCCTCGCCGACCTATAATTAGCAACCAACCCTCCGAAATCGGGAAGAATCACACAATCGTGATCGTACAACAAATCGGTTATAAAAGGGTCCAGGCGCATGATTCGTTATCTTAACTAGATTAGTTACTCAACAAATTTAAGTCAGCGTACAAATGTAACTAATCTTCATTGCTCCTACATTTGCGCCCCGAACTTATTTCGATATGGAAAACTTCGATGTGGTAGTTATTGGCTCAGGCCCCGGTGGATATGTTTCTGCCATTCGCTGCGCTCAACTGGGCTTGAAAACAGCACTGGTTGAACGCTATGCAACACTTGGTGGGACCTGCCTCAATGTAGGCTGTATACCTAGCAAGGCTTTGCTCGATTCGTCTGAGCATTATCACAATGCTGTGCACACATTTCAAGAGCACGGTATCGACCTGAAAAGTGAGCCAAAAGTGAATCTGAAGCAGATGATTAAGCGCAAGCAGGATGTGGTGACACAAACGGTAGGCGGCATCAACTTCCTAATGAAAAAAAACAAGATTAGCGTTTTTCATGGCCATGGTTCTTTTGAAAATAAGAACACGATTTCCATAAAGCACGATGACGGAAAGACGACCACGCTCGAAGCCAAAAACACCATTATTGCAACGGGCTCGAAGCCCGCGACTTTGCCTTTTATATCGATTGATAAAAAACGCATCATAACCAGCACCGAAGCACTCGAGCTTACAGAAGTTCCCAAGCACCTCATCATTATCGGCGGTGGTGTAATTGGCCTTGAACTCGGCAGCGTGTACGGCCGACTCGGCGCCAAAGTGAGTGTGGTCGAATTCATGGACAGTATCATTCCTACGATGGACCGCACCATGGGCAAGGAATTGCAGAAGAGTCTGAAGAAAAACAACTTTGAGTTTTACCTGTCACACAAGGTGAAAGAAGTCACAGCCAAAGGGAAAACGGTAACGGTCAAAGCCGACGACCCCAAAGGTGGAGAGCTTATGCTAGAAGGCGACTATGTGCTGGTTGCGGTAGGACGCAAACCCTACACAGAAAATCTCGGGCTCGAGAAGGCCGGAGTGCAGGTTGATGAGCGGGGGCGTATTTCCGTCGACGGTCACCTTCAAACCAGCGCACCCGGCATTTACGCCATCGGCGATGTAGTGAAAGGCGCCATGCTCGCGCACAAGGCGGAGGAAGAGGGTGTGTTTGTAGCCGAAGCCATTGGTGGACAGAAGCCGCACATCAACTACAACCTCATACCGGGTGTGGTATACACCTGGCCCGAAGTAGCCTCCGTTGGTCAAACGGAAGAGCAATTAAAAGAAACAGGCGTTCAATACAAAGTAGGAAGCTTTCCATTCAAAGCCAGTGGCCGTGCGCGCGCAAGCATGGATCTGGATGGGCTTATTAAGGTACTTGCCCACAAGGAAACAGATGAAATATTGGGTGTACACATGATTGGTCCTCGCGCTGCCGATATGATTGCCGAAGCTGTAGTAGCAATGGAATTCCGCGCCAGTGCCGAAGACATAGGCCGTATAAGCCACGCTCACCCCACATTTACAGAAAGCTTCAAAGAAGCTGCGCTCGATGCCACCGGCAAGCGGGCCCTACACATATAAATGAACCTCTCATCAAAATTCTTGTTTAAACAATTCATTAAAACTCTAGATTTATAAATCATGGCATCATTAGTAGGAAAAAAAGCGCCATCGTTCAAGGCTAAGGCTGTATTGGATGGCTTCAAAGTAGTTGACAGTTTCTCACTTGAAGACTACATCGGCAAGAAACACGTTGTACTTTTCTTCTATCCAAAAGATTTCACGTTCGTTTGTCCGACAGAACTTCACGCTTTTCAAGAAAAGCTTGCTGAGTTCGAAAGTCGCGGCGTTGCTTTGGTAGCTTGTTCGACGGATACGGAGCAATCGCACTGGGGCTGGTTGCAGATGCCTAAGGAGCAAGGTGGAATCAAAGGCATAACCTATCCCATCATTGCAGATACGACGAAAACCATTGCTGATGCATTTGGAACCTTGTGGGGAGAATATACCTATGACGAAGAAGGTAATCTTGTCGCCAACGGACCTATGATAGCCTTCCGTGGATTATTCCTAATCGACAAGAAGGGCATTGTGCAGCATATGCTCATAAACCACTTACCCCTTGGGCGCAACGTAGAAGAAGCCTTGAGAATGGTAGACGCCCTTCAGTTTTTTGAAGAAAATGGTGAGGTATGTCCTGCCAACTGGACCAAAGGAAAAACCGGCATGGCAGAGTCACATGAAGGTGTGGCCGAATACCTGAGCAAGCACTAATAATGAAGATACTTCATGGAAATCGGCCCCCTGTGGGCCGTTTTTTTGAATATTATTTTTATCGGTAGGTTAATTCTCCCACTCTTGGTAGTGTGGTATAAGAGAACATTTAGTATGTTCGCACCTCAATTTTAAAAACCTCCTGCAAGAGGGAAAAATTGAACCCAACATCAAACATTTTTTAGTAAAACCAATAAAATCACCAAAGCTATGAGTAAGAAGTCAGGCGGCAATTTCAGCTCCATCTTCCCTTACATCGCCATCCCCGTTGCCCTCATCGTGGGTGTGCTCATTTACATGTACGTACTGGGTAACCCCGATAACTTCGAAGGTGGCGATCCACACCTGGGACACCCCATCGATGGTAACTTGTACGGAACCATTTACAAGGGCGGATTTATCGTGCCATTTCTGATTGCCACAAACATTGTTGTATTGACATTCTTCCTCGAGCGCCTCATCAGCCTTTTCCAGGCTCGTGGCACAGGAAGCGTAGACAAATTCGTACTCAACGTGCGCAACATGCTGAATAACGGCCAGATTGATGCCGCAATCGCTGCATGCGATAAGCAAAAAGGATCTGTGGGTGCTGTAATGCGCGCAGGATTGGTAAAGTACAAAACACTTTCGGCCGACAACACGATGGACAAAGAGTCTAAAGTAACAGCCCTCAAGCAAGAACTTGAAGAAGCAACATCACTCGAGTTGCCGATGCTCTCCAAGAACCTCGTTATCCTATCAACTTCAGCCTCACTCGGCGTATTGATTGGTCTCTTGGGTACTGTATCGGGTATGATCAAGTCGTTCTCGGCTATGGCTGCCGGTGTTCCCGATCCGGCTCAGCTTTCTGTCGGTATCTCTGAAGCACTTGTAAATACATTCCTTGGTATCTTGGCGTCAGCGCTTGCGATTTTGTTGTACAACTTCTTCAGCAACCGCATCGACCAACTTACCTATGGCATTGATGAAGCCGGATTCTCTGTTGCACAGACATTCGCTTCCAAGCACTAATTCGAACTGCTAGTATTCACTCGTAAATAACAGCAGAACGATGCCAAAAATCAAGATACCCAAAAGCGCACCTAGCCTGGACATGACGCCCATGGTTGACCTTGCGTTCCTCTTGGTGACGTTCTTCATGCTCACGGCCAAGTTCCGCAATATGGAACCTATCGAGGCCGATCCACCATCGTCGACATCGCTCACGCAATTGCCTGAGAAAGTGATGCTCGTAACCATCGACACTGCCGGTCGTGCCTACTTCGACATCTCCGGTAGAACGGTGCGCGAAAAGCTCATTCAGCGCATGATGGTGAGGCATCCGGCCGTTAAAATGACGCAAGAGCAAATTGAGAATTTCTCCAAAATGGGAACCTTCGGACAGCCTATTGAGTTGCTGGCGCAATACATCTCGGGTGACGATGATGTAAAAGCAGCACTCGACAAGGCAAGCAAGGGCATTCCGCTCGATTCACTCAACAATCAGTTGGGCGAATGGATACAGGAAGGCTACTACGCATTCGTAGACGATGCCACTGAACAAGGCATAACCAGAGAACAATTGAAAGAAGAAGGTTTACGCTATGCCATTAAAGCAGATGCGAACACCGAATACGCCAAGGTGGAAAAAGTCATTGACGTTTTCCGCGACAAGCAAATCTTTCAGTTCAATATGGTTACCAACCTGGAAGGTTCGGATAGTAACGCGGATGCAAATCTGAACGCACAATAACAACCAACTCCTTAAGACCACAATACAATGGCAGAAATAGTAGACGGCGGCGGTGGTGGTGGTAAACACGGTAAAAAGAAAGCGAAAAAAGGTTCGGCGAGAATCGACATGACCCCCATGGTCGACCTGGCGTTCCTTCTGTTGACCTTCTTCGTGTTGGCCGCAACGCTCGCCAAGCCGAAAGCCATGGAGATTATCTATCCGAAAGAGGTGGATGATAACAAGGACAAAACCAAGCTCGATGATGCGTTGGCAACCACCTTGCTTCTTGGCGAAAACGAAAATGAAGTGTTTTACTACTCGGGCGCATACAAACCCGACACCACAGAATTGATACTTACCGATCTTTCGAAAGACGGATTCCGCAAAATCATGCTCGACAAAAACATGCGCGTGAATGATCAAGTAATCCAGCTAAAAGCGAAACTGGAGAGCAAAGAAATCGACGAGGCAACCTATGAAGAAGCCTACAAACAAGTGGTAGGTGCCAAAGACGCTCCGTTTGTGGTAATTAAAACAATAGATAAAACCAAGTTCAAAAACGTGATTGGCGCGATGGACGAATTGAATATCTGCAATGTGCGCAAACGCGCTATTCAGGATATGGCCGAATCGGAAGCAATTGCCGTTCGCCAACGCTCATCAGAATTGGACTTGAAAAAAAAATAAACAGTCATTGAACCTCGTTGCTACTTAGCGGTATCAACGCATAGATTCAATACTAACTCAAAACTTACAGCTATGACAGGTTTAATTGTAGTGCTCATTATCGCGGTTGTAGTTACCGCCGTGAGCTTAGACGTCAGCTGGACCAACATCCTGAACAAGGAACGCAATGACATTGTATTCCAGGATAAGTTCAAAGGATATGGTGCCTACAAAATTCGCAAGGGTCATGGTATGACTCTGGGCATCGCCCTCGGATCCACCGTGTTTGTAGCCGGCGCCGGCTTTACTGCACCCATGATTTTCGGTAAAAAAGCCGAAGAAAAAGTGGAGATTCCGGCGGAAAAAATTGTCGAGATGCTGGCTCCACCTCCAACCAACCCTGAGGAACCACCACCGCCGCCGCCACCACCACCACCGCCACCACCACCGCCAACGGTTGAGCAGATTAAGTTCACCGAAATCGAAGTGACGGAAGAAGAAGTGAAAGATCCGCCTCCTGCTGTGGAAGAATTGAAAGACCAGAACATTTCAACTATTACGCAAGAAGGTGAGGAAGGCCCGGTAGGCCCGATGGAAGTAGTAACCATCATCGAAGAGGAAAAGCCTGAAGAGCCTGTGATGTTTGCAGCCGAGAATCCACAATATCCCGGCGGCGAACTCCAGATGCAAAAAGATATCATGGAAAACGCTCCTTACCCGGAAATGGAAAAGGAGAACAATATCCAGGGTACCGTATATGTCCAATTCGTTGTAGAGAAGGATGGGTCAATTACAGGCGTAACGATTCAACGCGGTGTTCAGGGAGGTCCTAACCTCAGCCGTGTAGCTGAGACTGCCGTGAAAAAATTGAAGCGTTTCGAAACACCGGCTAAACAAAACGGTCGGGCTGTTCGTCTCAAAATGACAATTCCCGTAAAATTCACACTGAAATAATTTCATTTCATATGTATTAAACGGCCGCCCTCCGGGCGGCCGTTTTCATTTCCGGCCAAACAACCCGCTTTCGATGCACGGGCGAATTATCTTTGTCCTCATTCTTTACTCTTTTGTATGCACAGAACACACACCTGCGGCGAACTCCGCATCGAACATAATGGACAACATGTTACACTGAGCGGATGGGTGCAGCGCACGCGCGACAAAGGCGGTATGCTGTGGATTGATCTCCGCGACCGCTATGGCATTACGCAATTGTATTTTGAAGAGGGAAAGACTGCATCCCATATTCTAGATGTTGCTCGCTCTCTAGGCCGCGAGTTCGTAGTAAAGGCAACGGGAACGGTGATTGAACGCTTTGCAAAGAATCCGAACATGCCAACCGGCGATATCGAATTGCAAGTGACCGAGCTCGAAATCCTCAACGGAAGTAAAACACCTCCATTCACCATTGAAGATGTGAGTGACGGTGGCGATGATTTGCGCATGCAATGGCGTTATCTCGATCTGCGCCGAAATCCACTGAAGAATAATTTGATGCTGCGACACCGTATAGGTATTGAAACGCGCAAGTATCTCGATTCGCTGGCCTTCATGGAAGTGGAAACACCCTATCTTATCAAGAGCACACCGGAAGGAGCGCGCGACTTTGTTGTGCCCTCGCGAATGAATGCAGGCCAATTCTACGCACTTCCTCAATCGCCTCAAACATTCAAACAAATATTAATGGTAGCAGGCTACGACCGCTACTATCAGATTGTACGCTGCTTTCGCGATGAAGACTTACGTGCAGACCGTCAACCCGAGTTTACCCAGATTGACTGCGAAATGGCATTTGTAGAGCAAGAAGACATTCTGAATACGTTCGAGGGATTAGTTCGCCATCTTTTCAAAACTGTCAAAGGAATTGACATAGCGGGTGTGCCTCGAATGACCTACGACGATGCCATGCGTCGATTTGGTAATGATAAGCCCGATGTGCGTTTTGAGATGGAGTTTCAAGATTTAACCGCAAGAATGCAGGGCAAAGGTTTTGCGATATTCGATAGTGCAGAAGCTGTACTTGGCATTGTTGCAAGCGGTTGCGCATCCTACACCCGTAAGCAAGTCGACGAACTTACCGACTGGGTGAAGCGTCCGCAAATCGGTGCAAAAGGTTTGGTGTACTGTATGTGCAACGAGGATGGCAGTTACAAATCATCCGTCGATAAATTTTACAGTCAGGAAGACTGGAGCGTCATTGCTCAACAAGCTGGCGCAACTAAAGGAGATCTCATCCTGCTGCTTTCAGGTGAATTACACAGCACACGCAAACAACTGAGCGAACTTCGATTGCTGATGGGTTCTAAGCTCAATCTTCGCAATCCGGATGATTTCAAGCCATTGTGGGTTGTTGATTTTCCATTGGTAGAGTGGATTGAAGAGGAAGGTCGCTGGTTTGCAATGCACCATCCGTTTACTGCACCGAAACCCGAGCATTTCCATTTGCTCGAATCATCGCCGGGCGAAGCGCGCGCCAACGCATACGACTTCGTTCTCAACGGAGTTGAAATAGGCGGGGGTTCTATACGAATTCACGACCGCGACATTCAAGCGCGTATGTTCAATCTACTGGGATTCACGCCCGAAGAAGCTCAAAAACAGTTTGGATTTTTGCTGAATGCCTTCGAATATGGTGCGCCACCACATGGTGGAATTGCCTTCGGATTTGATCGCCTCTGTGCCCTTTTCGGCGGCGTTGAGAGCATTCGCGATTTCATCGCATTTCCGAAAAACAACAGCGGCCGCGACGTCATGATTGATGCACCAAGTACCATCGACCAAAAACAGCTCGACGAGTTGAGCATAGCACTTCAAATAAAGTCATGAAAAATGTACTGACGGCAATCCTCGCACTCTGCCTTTCGCATTTCGTACAAGAAGGAACTGCTCAAATTTCAAAGACAAATTTCAAAGGAAGCATTGCGAATCCACAGCGCGATTTTTTTCTGTTGAAACATCTGGGACGAACAGACACAGTAAAGCTTGGAAAGGATGGTACATTCGATTTGCTCATTGAGCAATCATCCGCCAATTACTTCACCTTAGAATACAATCGGCAAAGTATCTCGGTTTATTTGCTGCCTGCCGACGAAGTAACATTCACTTCTTCCGGAGTGAATATTTCCGACGCTACTATTTCAGGGGCCAGTGCACCGTATTGCAATCATTTGCTTCAACGCACCCAAGAAGACCGGGCATTTACCGCCTCGTTTCCCTCTTACAAATTGCCCACCATTGCCGCCGATCGATATTTCGTGCTACGCGACTCTGTGCGCAATGCACGTATGTCGCTATTAGCATCTGCTCATAAAGCAGCCAAACTCATCACTCCCTTTCGGGAAATTGAAGAAAAAATTTACGCGCTCCAAATGGGTGTAGACCTCATAACCTATAAAAATCAGGTGATGAAATCGGGTATGACCGTTATGCCCAACGAACTAGAGAAATTCATTCAAGGTATTGATCTTGGCGACGAATCAGTGGCCTATGATCCGGCATACATCTCATTTGCTCTGAATAAAGCATCTCTCGAGGCGAACGTGAGATTTGCAACCGAAACAGATAAATCGGCCGCACACTTCTATGAAATAGTCGTAGCCGTGATTGGCGAATGGATTAAACCTGAGCGCAACAAAAGTGTGCTCATCAGTGAGTTTATGCCACAAGTGCTCAAGGATGCCGGCGCTTCAGATTTAACCTCGTTCATCCGCACACTCGAGCGGGTTTCCAAGGATGAAAAACTCATTGCATCGGTAAAAAAATATGCCGCGCAATTCGAGCATCTGTACCCCGGTCGCCCTGCTCCCGATGCAGAGTTTTACAATGCAGAAGGCGTCACCAGTAAGCTGAGTGATTACCGAGGCAAAGTAGTTTACATCGACGCATGGGCCACCTGGTGCGGACCTTGTAAACGCGAAATTCCCTTTTTGAAAACACTCGAAGAAGCCAACCATGGCAAGAATATTCAGTTCATAAGCGTGAGTACCGACAAAGACGTTGCTGCATGGAGGTCGTTCATTGCAAAAGAAAATATGGGCGGACTTCAACTGCATCAAAGTCAGGAAGTCCAGAAAACCATCAGTCAACTGTATGCCGTGAACTCAATACCTCGCTTCATTCTAATCGATGAAGAGGGAAAGATTGTTAGTTCTGATGCTCCTCGTCCATCGAGCGGTGAGGAAATACAACGGCTGCTCGATCGTGTTTTAAATGATTAACATGAAACATTGACAACGAACCCCAGCAATCACTCAATTTTGTAATCTAAAAAATTTACTATGTATCCACCGGAATTAGTTGCCCCTATGCGCCAAGAGCTCGATCAGGTTGGCTTCGAAGAAATGATGACTCCAGAGGCAGTAGATGCTGCCGTAAATAGCGCCGGCACCGTGCTGGTAGTGCTAAACTCCGTTTGCGGATGTGCAGCAGGCAGTATGCGTCCAGGCGTTCGCAAAGCGATTCAATCTTCAGGAAAACTTCCTTCGAAGCTAGCTACAAGTTTCGCGGGCGTTGACCGAGAAGCTGTCGACCGCGCTCGCAAATACATGCTGCCTTATCCGCCCTCTTCACCAAGCATTGCCTTGTTCAAAGACGGTAAGTTGATGCACATGATTGAGCGCCATCACATCGAAGGTCGCACGGCCGATATGATTGCCGAACACCTGAAAACAGCATTTGAAGAATATTGCTAGCAGAAAAAAAGGCGGTCCAACAACCGCCTTTTTATTTTGTATTCCACTCGGGTTAGAAGCCAAATGCCACACCTACCTGATAAACCCCTTTATTGGTGCGCGATTCTTTTAAATCGAATGCAATGGAGTTATCATTATTCAATTCAATACTATTATCGTTCACGTATTGAACTTCTGCGCCGATTATATTTTCATAACGTGCTTCAACAAATATCGCGGGAGCCAAACGTACCCGCAGGCCCAAGGCCCACCCATAGAAAAACGTCATGTCAAGATGATCACGATTGGTTGAAAGCTCTGAGCTGAAACCACTGTTATCGATAGTAATAGTTGTCGTTGTTTTGAAAGTTTCCAGACCAGAGAATACATCACCGTATGGCTGTATTCTCCCTTTCAGCGGCCTGAAGCGCGCGTGCAAGTTGTAACGATTACTGGTGCTTCTTATAGCCAGCTTTCCATCAGAATACACGTTGCCTGTAATGGAATCAGTGTTGATGAGGGCAATAATGTCGCGATTGCTAGAGCCCATGCTATTCCAGGCGTATCCTATACCCCATTCAATAGGAGATCTACGAATGGGCATACTGAAAGAACCGCCTACACCGGCCGGAAGACCATCGTAATTAGATGCAAATTCTCCTAAAGGCTGAACGAGCTGCAGTCCAGCATTCAGACTTGGGCCCCGCTGCGCTAGTAAGCCAACGGAATCAATTGATAAGACCGCAGTAACTGCAACAAATAAAATGTAATTTCTCATAGTGATGATTTTCCCGGCGATGCCAAGGACTATGCCAGCAGAACAAAGATACTCTGAAACGCATAGACAGAGAGCCCATTTCAATTCTACATTCGCGGTATGAACGTTCAAAAGGTTCGAATAGCGGTTACCGGGGCCAATGGGCAGTTGGGCCAAGAGCTGCGTGCCCTGGAAAAATCACATCCTGAATTCGAATTTCATTTTTTCACGAAAGCCCATTGGGATATAGCTGTTGAATCCTTGAACGACAGCATGATTGCAGACCTCCGTCCCGACGCAGTTATCAATGCAGGAGCCTACACTAACGTGGAAAAGGCAGAAGAAGATGCAGAAAGTGCCATAGCAGCGAATGCCCTTGGCCCGGGCTACCTCTCTGCAGCGTGCAAAGCCCATGGTGCATTGCTCATACACATCTCAACAGACTACGTTTTCGATGGAAAGAAAACAACACCCTATACCGAAGAAGATACGGTTCAACCCCTCAACGAATATGGGAAGAGCAAGCTGCAAGGGGAGCGTGCGATCGATGCCAACTGTGATCGATATTTCATACTAAGAACATCGTGGCTATATAGCAGGTTCGGTCACAACTTTTATAAAACGATGTTGCGCCTCGCTCATGAAAAAGGAAGTCTTTCGGTGGTCAGTGATCAGGTAGCATCTCCAACGTATGCTGCGTTTTTAGCTTCCGATATTTTGGAGTTGATACATCTGCGATTGATTGACCGACGGCCTATACCTTACGGCATCTATCATTACACGCAATCGGGAGAAGCTTCCTGGTATGACTTTGCAAGAGAAATAATCCATTCCAATAGCATCGACATTCCCATTGAAGCAGTCGATAGCCTGCGCTTCCCAACCAAGGCTATTCGTCCCGCGTATTCAAAACTTTCGACCGAGCGATGGGAAAAAAACACCGGCATCTGCATTCAACCATGGCAAGCAGGCGTGAAGGCTATTGCCAACGAAACAACCTGAAAGATTTTTGAGAAGGAACCGAGACAATTCCCTATTTCCGTTCAAGAACGCTCAGATCCTGAATCAGAGGCAGCCTTACTTCATTTGCTGAGCCTTTAAAAAAACTCGATCTGATTTGTCGGCCGGTTTCAATGTGCCCTTTGATGTGAGGTGAACGTTGATTGTAGAACTGACCAAATACTGTTTGAAGATTATCTTCTTTTTCCCACAATTTCATAAGGCAATCCACGTCGAGCAGCGCATTCGTTACACCGGCACTCGTGAATGGCAAGGCTACATGGGCCGCATCGCCGATGAGCAAGACGTTCCAACGATGAAATGTTGGTAGCAAATCGAAATCGGTTGTATTCCAAATGTAATTAGCAACCACCGATTCGCACGCCATAATTTCCTGGACCTCATCGGGGAAATGTTTCAGCATACTTTTGCAATAAGATTCTATTGCCTCTTGAGAATCGAGTTCAACCTTACACAGATTGACATCGAATTGCATAAACCAAATTAATTCTTCGGAATTGCAAGGAATAAACCCTATAGCGAGACCCTTATCTGTACTTAGGTACTTGGTGAAGTGATTGGGGTGTCGATTGTAAAGAGTTTCGTTATGGATTGTACCCAAAATCTCTTTCACCAAAATAGGCGTAAAATTAGTAGGGCCATAAAGAGCAGTCCTCACCGCAGACCGTGCACCATCTGCACCGATGAAACAATCGCCATACACCACCTCACCATTCTTAAAAGCTGCGGCAACTACCTGATCATCATGAATTATAAAATGTGAAAACTGGCAGCCATAATGAATAACATCTTCCGGTAATTGAGAGGCCAATGCGAGCATGGCTTCGCAGCGCTTCATACAAACCCACCCATCCAGCGGTACATGCTCCAATAGTTCGTTATCTGAATTCTTCAAGAACAACTCATCGATCTTTTTTCCTGGCATCAAATGATAGGGGTCTGTCTCGACAATGGCTTCCCAAATCCTCATTGCTTCTGAGTGCAGCAGGAACGCATGACCATTGCTGTGAGTGCGTTCTTCGCGTTCGCAAACCACTACTTCATATCCTTTCTTGCGCATGGCAATCGCGAGCGATAATCCCGCAACACCACCTCCTATTATAACCGTTCTTTTCATGATTGCATGCAATGGGTTATTCGATCGAATGCCTGATTCAGTATTTCCTGTGACGTAGCGAAACTGATTCGGATATGGCCATCAGCACGGCTACCAAACCACCGCGGAAGGCCGGGTACTACAGCGACGCGTGCTTCTTGAAGCCACATCTCCTGAATTTCCGAAGCGGTACGTCCTGTTCCGGTTATATCTGCAAATGCAACGTAGCAACCTTGCGGCGTTTGACAGCGAACACCCGGAAGCGCGTTCAACGCATCGACGGTGAAATCGCGGCGAGCATGCAGGTGTTTTTTAAAATCTGCAAGCCAAGTTTGCGCTTCGTTCAGAGCCGCTGTAGCGGCAACCTGAGCAATCACGTTGCAGCCGTGTACCGTGCTTCGCTGGTCCGAAGCATCCAAGACCATTTCCAACAGTAGCGCATTGGGCGATAATATCGCTCCTGCACGCAACCCTGCCAGGCCATAAGACTTACTAAAACCGGTTACCACTATAGTTCTTCGTTCGGCAGCCGGTATCGAGGCCATACTCACATATGTGCTGGGTTCAAAAACGATGTCGCTCCAGATTTCATCGGACAACACCATTACGTTGTGTTTTTCAGCGATAATAGCGATGCGCTCCAATTCTTGACGAGTAAATACTTTACCTGTCGGATTGAGCGGATTGCACAAGCATATCAATTTAGTATTAGGTGAAATTAACGCCTCGAGCTGATTAAAGTCGGGTGAGGCATCGGGCGTAATCGGCATATCCCATAATACAGCATTTGCACCAACAGATTCAACGCAATGCTTGAATAGAAAATCGACCGGGTTGAAAACAATGGCGTCATCACCTTTTTGCAGCAGGGCTTTACAAACCGCCATAATCCCGAAAGCGGCGCTATCACATGCCATTACAGCATTGGCCTCCACCGGCACACCCTTCACGGCCGTGTAATAGTTGGCCATTGCTTCGCGGAAGAATAACATCCCCTCGGCTGGCGCATACGACAGATATCGATCGCTCACATAGCGCGCAACGGCATCGGAAATTTCGGGAGCACAAGGGAAATCGGGGTCTGCTGCAGTCAGCGGAATTACACCTTCTTCGACTGAGGCCCACCTCAGATTAAATGCCCGCTGTCGAAGCAAGTCCATTCGCACATGCGAATGATCGAAGACCGAAGGCGCAACATCCGTTTTCATATCGTGAGATAGACCTAAATTCTCTCCGTAATGTCGGAAAAAGTTTTAAGCGGGCGACAAATATAGTCGACGAAATTGATATTTATGTCGATTAATTTATTTAATTCGTATGAATCTACCGCTCAAAAACCACTTCGTCGAGCGGAACACGGAAGCGCGGACCATAAACTCCTTCGGGAATCCGCTTGCCGCAGGTTATGACCATATTGATTTCAGCTCTTCGCGGCAGGTTGAGCAATTGCTTCACTCGGGTGCTATCGAATCCTTCCACAGGACAAGTATCATGGCCTTCAGCCACCATGGAAAGCATGAAGGTTTGAGCGGCGAGGGCTGCACTTTTATGCACCACGATGCGCATGTCGGTGCCTGCAACTTCGCGCACCATCGGCCTTCGCAATCCAACAAACCAGGCAAATACTTTTTTAAATAATCCACGAATGCCGAATATGTCGTTGTTGTATAGAAGCGGCATCAGCCTGCCATAATAAGTCAGCGCGCTGCGACCTTTGAAAGCAGGCCTGTCACCCAAGTTGTTTTTCACAAAATCATAGTTGCTTTGAGCGCGGCGCTTCCATATGTCGGGGCGCGCTACCACTACAATCATTTCACGTGCGGTTTCCGTGGTGTTTTGTCCCATGCAATAGCGAGAAAGCTCCTTTTTGACTTCGGGCGTACTCACCCGATAGAACTCCCATAGTTGCATGTTGCTGCTGCTGGGTGCCAGGTGAGCGCGCTCCAAACTACGGGTTACCGCCATCGGATCATAATCCGTCGGATGAAACTTGCGCACCGCTCGACGCGTGTTTACAATTGAATCGAACACGGCGGCATTATCTGACATCATAGCTTTCTTTCTGTTACTCGGGTTGCAAAGTTACCCGCACCGGAAAGTGATCCGACAATTGACGGCCACATTTCGTTTTTGGTTCAGCCACCCCGTAATCGAAATTCTTCGTAACGCCCGTGGTATAAATATCATCGATATGCATATCATCATTTGGCTGCAACTGAAATGCATTGAACGTCGACTTTCGCCATTCACTATCCGATCCTGTTTGCCGAAGCACATTTCTGAATGCATGAAATGCAGCGTCGCCCGGCGTAGAATTAAAGTCCCCTATGATTACCACCTCATCGCATCCCATTCTCTTTTCAGAAGCCCACTTTACAATTAGCTGTGCGCTTTTGATTCGAGCCTCTTTTCCTTGATGGTCCCAGTGTGTATTGATTATGCACCAGCGTTTATCATTCGAAATTTGACGAAGGGTGACAATGGTAGTCAAGCGAATACAAGCCGCATCCCAACCCTTCGAGGGTTGGTCGGGGGTTTCAGAAAGCCACCTCGTTTCAACATTTTCGAGCGTGAAATCTTTTCTCTTCCAGAACACCGGCGCATATTCACCTTGCGTTCCACCATCGTCTCTGCCAACACCATAATACGTGTATTCAGTTTGCATGGAATCAAGAAATAGTAATTGATGGTGCAAGACTTCCTGCAATCCGATAATAGAATGTGTCCCGTCGAAAACGTATGCAGCCAGCTCGTGCTTGCGCAATGGCCAGCCATCGGGGCCGTCGGCCGGATTATCGTAGCGGATGTTATACGTGAGCACATTGATTGGTTGGGCCGCCAATTCAACATGTAAAATGAAGGTTAGCGCAAGGATGCTAGCGAAAAAGAATCTCATCTGCATTCCCAATAGATAAAATTCGTGGCCCCAAACTTTTCATTGAAACGTGCAACACCCGGATTGTTCGAGCCCATGAAGTTTACAAGCGTTGATGAAGGTTCCTGTTGCCATTTCAAGAACAAGCTATACAACAGAAACGCCATGGGTTCGTGCGATCGAAGCGTTGGGTTCACCACATTCTGAATCAAGTAGGCGCGACCCCGACGCATCACATAAAACTGAATGGCAGCCCATTCATCATTCATTTTGACGCCAGCTATTCGGCCACACAATTTTTCCGATGCCGCGTTGAACAGCGCTTCCATTCTATTATGCTGAACCGCGGGCCACGCATAGGGATGATGATTTTGCATGAATAGTTGAAATGTAGGCCAATCAATATGCTCCACGAGCATCGGATTTTCGCGCTCCGCCTTGCGAACATTTTTCAGAAGTTCCTTCGAAGCATTCCATTCAGCATTCAAGGTCAACAATTGAACTTGCTGCTGTTGCGCGCGCGGAAACTCAACTTTTGTGTGAATACGCTTATATCCGAAAAAAGAACGCAGCCTGGATGCCAACTGCTGTTCATCTCCATCCACCCATTTCACATACAACGGCGTGCGCATCATCGGAACGAGGCCCCACTTGCGCTCCATGGGCAAAGCAAGTACGTCCTCATAATCCCCCTTCACCCACGCTTGCCAGGAAGGGCACACAGCCATCCAATACCAATACTCCGAAAAAACTTCGCGGTTATGCAGTGCGACACACCTATCCCACCGATTGGCATCAATCGACGATGGTGGCAGTTGTATCCATTGCGACATGAAGCAAAGCTACAACCGAACTTCAGTCGCTACCAGTTCACATTGTGACCTATCAGAAACCAAAGCCGAAGCCCGTTGCTACGAGCACTCCGCCGGGCGCAAGCATTTTCATTGTAGTCTTTGAAACATCCGAGAGCGATTCCCCCGATGTAACTGTGTAGTCAATACCGGTTATTGGGAATGAATAACCCACTTGCACGAAGAATCGATGGTGTTCTTTAATCGCGTAGGTTTTATACCACGATACTTGCAGATTCGTTTGATCGCCCAACTCCAGTGTTACGTTTTCGGTTTTTTCGTTAGCGAGTTCAAGATCGGTTTCCATTTCTGGCAATCCACCTGCATAGGCAACGCCGACGGCCAAGGCAGCACCCTTTTGCATACATCCGGTATAGAAATAGCGAAGCTCTCCTGCGGTTTTGAAGCCCCACGAACCTAGTCCTGCTGAAACGGCTCCTTGCATTTTGTCCATGAGTTTAAAATCGACTCCTGCGCCTATGAGACCATAGTTTGAATTGATGCCGGTACCGAGTGTGACGAAGGTTGTTTCGCAGGTTGGAATTACGTCGGTTGTAGTGGCATCCGTTTGTTTCTGTGCCACCGCTTTCACTGTCATGAGTAATATGAAAGCAATCATCTGAATAGTTTTCATGGTAGTTGGTTTTTATGATTCAAACGTACATTGCAGGCTTACCACGACATGTGAGCAGCGTAATGGGTGGCTGTGAGATAAATCAATTCGGAATACGGTGCGAGCGGCGATAGGTCAAATGATGAGCGCAACAGGAATCGAACCCATATCAACAGTTTAGTCTCAGTTCAACCGAGATAATCTATCCTTTGAACTAACACTCTTGCGACAAAGAAAATAGTAGCCCCGACGGGAATCGAACCCATATCAAAAGTTTAGGAAACTTCTATTCTATCCATTGAACTACGGGGCCAGAATGAGTGCGCGAATATACAATTCACGTACTCCATGTAAATTCTACCCGCTCTACCCTGTAAAGTTGCTGCTTATTGTTTTACATTGCAAACCACACCAACACCTTACCCACATGAAAAAAATACTTTTCCTTTCCTTTCTTCTTCTCACTCTTTACTCATCTGCACAAACTTCTTTTGATAGCAGCATGGACGTGATTTCATACATGGATGGCAGAACCTACTACAACAGCTCATCGGGCATGGAAATTAGCTTTGGCTATGTTTCCGAAATGAACACCGTTGGCATTCGGGTAAAAAACAAACACGATGCTGAATTCGCTTTCATCAATTGCGACATCACGTGTTATGGAAGATACGCCGACATTTATGGCATGAGTCCCGAAACCGGTGGGAACTTTGGTTTTCGACTATTTGACGGAAAAATCGTAATCGGCTATGGCGAGCCCAACGCCTCCACATACTATGAAAAATAAACAACACAAAGCATCACTTGCAACATGAAAAACATCTTCCTTATCGCCATGGCAATTACCCTGTGTCTGCCTGAGATCACAGGTCAAACTTCCCCGAGTTTGAATGGTCTTCAATTTGAACTGTACGACAAAACAAATGGATCCAGTGAAGCCATCAAGTTCACCTCCAATACACAGGCTATGTATATCATCAGCGGTATCCTCCCAATCAGCGGAAAAAGTTACCGCGACGAGTGTCCCTGCAAATGCACTGTGAGCGAGACAAAGATTACCATCAATTGCATATGCTCTGATCGTGATGTTTATCCCGACCCCATCACCGACTCATTTGTTTTTGATAGTAAGGCAAGAATATTAACCAGTACAAAATACAAGTACACCAATGATTCTGCCCCTTCCTCCGATTTAGCATGGAAATTTCACATCTGGAAACAAAAGTGAGAGCGCTCAGCCTCACGCCACAAATCTTCTACTCTATAAAATCCGTGGTTTCACGGATTTTTGTTTTCTATCGATTTCATTACCCATTAAACCAATCCTATCGACGTTCGTCCGTCTTCTTGTAGTATCACCAACACCCAACGGGTATATGAAAAAAACACTCCTCGCGCTATTGTTCCTGTCTATATATTCAAGTCAGCGCGCCCAACCCGGCTCCTTCTACGACCAGGCGACCATCCAAACCATCGAAATCTTTTTTGCCCAGAGCAACTGGGATGCACTGCTCGATCAGCAAGCGCAATCGACGGAAGATTATACTGTGGCCGACTCGGTGCGTGTGAATGGAATCACCTTCACGCAAGTTGGCGTAAAGTACAAGGGCAACAGTTCCTACAACGCAAACAATGCAAAGAACCCATTGCACATTGAGTTGGACCATGTGATAGACCAGGATTACCAGCACTATACTGACATCAAGCTCGGAAACGGATATTCCGACCCATCCTATATCCGCGAAGCGTTGTCGTATGACATTTTGAAAAACTACATGGATTGCTCCCTTAGCAATTTTGCGAATGTCCACATCAACGGCACGTTCATCGGTCTTTACAGCAATGACGAATCCATCAACAAACACTTTCTAGGCAACCATTACTACTCAGCCGAAAGCGAATTTTTCAAGTGCAACCCCATGGGAGGCGCCGGGCCGGGTGGTGGTGGTAATCCCGATTTAATATGGTTGGGAGCAGACAGCAGTTTGTATCAGTCCCGTTATGAATTAAAATCGGATTTCGGTTGGAATGAGCTGGTACGCCTCATCGACACACTCGCCAACAACACAGCTGCATTGGAAAAGGTGCTCGATGTTGACCGCGCCGTTTGGATGTTGGCTTACAACAACGTACTGGTCAACCTTGATTCTTACAATGGAAGTTTCAAGCAGAATTATTATTTGTACAAAGACCTGAACGGCCGATGGGTACCCACCATCTGGGATTTGAATATGAGCTTTGGGGGCTTTCCCGGCAACGGTCTTTCAGTAAGTGCCATGCAAAATATGAGTCCGATTTTCAGCAACGACGTCGCGCATCCGCTTATCCAAAAATTACTGGCGAATGCCCGTTATAGAAAAATGTATATTGCCCATATGCGAACCATTGCCGATGAATTTTTCGACAACGGCCTTTACCTGGATCGCGCTGAATTTTTCAGAAATGTGATTGACCAGGCCGTACAAAACGACCCCAATGGATTCTATTCGTACACTCAGTTTCAAAATAGCCTCACAACCAACAGCACCGGTGGCGGCGGTGGCCCCGGCGGTGGCAGCAGCGTGCCCGGTATTCAAGTGCTGATGGATGCCCGTAACACTTATCTTCAGAGCACAACAGAATTTTCGCAACAACCACCGGTCATTAGTAATGTGCAACCCACATCGGCGCCCGTAATCTATGGAGCACAGGCATCGATACAGGCATCTGTGGTAGGGGCAACATCCGTTTTCCTGGGTTTCCGTAATCACCATCCGGGGCGTTTTTTCCGAATTTCGATGTTCGACGACGGGCAGCACAACGACGGAGGCGCGGGTGATGGCGTATTTGGCGCTTCATTTCCCGTAGATGGCACACAGCCCGAATTTTACGTATGGGCCGAAAACAATAATGCCGGAGCGTTCTCGCCTGCACGCGCTGAACATGAGTTTTACACGGTGGCTGTCAATGCTCAACCGCTTACTGTCGGCACGGTCGTCATCAATGAAGTACTCACAAGCAATTCTGTGCAACAAGATGAATATGGCGAAAGCAACGACTGGATTGAATTGTTCAACACTTCCAGTTCCGTCATTGACCTTGGAGGATCCCATCTTACCGATACGGTGGCCGACCCGCTTCGCTGGACATTTCGGGATGGTACATTGATAGCACCGGGCGAATACTTACTGGTGTGGGCCGACGATGATGAGGAGCAATGGTTTCAGCATACGAACTTCAACTTGTCGTCGGAAGGCGAAACGCTGTTGCTTACGGATGTTGAAGGAACCGTGGTGGATCAAGTGGCCTACCCCCTTCAAACAAATGATGTGAGCTATGGACGATATCCCAATGGCAGTGGACCCTGGACGTATATGGAAACCACCTTTGCAGGCGTAAATTCCATTGGGTTGAACAGCATGGATAGCGCCTCAAAAGCCGGTTTCATTAGCGCATATCCGAACCCCACTCATTCCTTCATTCGTATTCAAAGCTCGAGCGGCCTTATACATCGCGCTTCGCTCTTGGATCTGCAAGGGCGAGTTGCTGTTTCGGCTTCCTGTAACTCACATTTTCTGGAACTTTCGGCGGAGAGCGCGTCCACAGGGCTATACCTATTGGAAGTGGAACTTGCAGATGGTACCAAAGAAACCATTCGAATTGTAAAAAATTGAGCTTACATTTGTGCGGTTGGTTCAAGAAAATACCGAAATAAACAAGCCCATTTTTAAAACTTGTTTACGCCTTGCTCACCAACACCAAGGATTTTGTGCGAACATTACCTTTTAATTATTAATGTAAACGTGGTCTTCACAAACCACCTTAAAAACAAACAGAATATGCTCAGGAAAAACGCTCTCGGTTTCCTTTTGCTGCTGATGGGAATGAATATTCTATTGATTTCCTGTCAGGACGGCTCCGACCCTAAGAAAACACAACCGCCTGTTGAAGCCAAGCCCGATTCGCTGTCTGCCGCGCAATTGAATGAATTGAAAAAGATATTCTTCTCGATTCCATCACCTGCAGAAATGGCAACGCTCATCCAGGAAAAAGGCTTTCAGTACGATCAAAACCAACTCGTTCCAACTGCCAATGTGGACAAATATGCAGGTGAAACACGTCAAGCGATTATGTTGGGTATTTATGGCGCCGATTTGAGCTATACCTCCATTTTCAGTCAAAAACAGTCAACGACCGAGTACTTTGCTGCTTCGCAAAAACTAGCTCGTCAGATGCAAATCGACGGAATTATAACGCCTGAATTAATCGAGCGTTTAGAGAAAAATCAGAATGATCGGGAGGCTATGTTGAACATCGTATCGGAAGCCTACGCTGACATGAACGATTATTTGAAGGAAAAACAACGCTATGAAATTTCTGCGCTTGTTGTTGCCGGTGGATGGTTGGAAGCCCTATACCTGTCGACGCTATACGCCAATGATGGGACGCAGGAAATTCGCCAACGTGTGGCTGAGCAGAAATATTCCCTGAACAACTTGTTGACCTACCTCGATAAGTTCGGAGATAACTCCTCCATAAAGGAAATGAAAGCTGACTTAACCCGCCTGAAGGAAGCATATTCTCCGGTTGAAGAGAACAAAGGAAAAACAACTACAGCCAAGGATCAGTCGGGCGCCATGGTTATTGGAACCACGACCAAGATTGTAATGGATGACGCCACATTAGTAGCTATTACAACCCTTACGAAAGAAATTCGTACGAAATACACCGCTCTCTAACTTCCAACTTAAAACGAAGCGAATATGAAACTCATCAATATACTTTTCCCGCTGATACTGCTGATGCCGATTATTTCGGACGCACAATGCAGAGCGTTTACGAAAAATCAGTGCTTGCCCATGCTGAATGGGTTTGTTCAAAATGACAATTACAACTCAGCTGTACTTGCAGCAGGCGATGATGCAGAACTGTTGCTTACCTTTTACGGAGGCAAGGAATACCGCCTGGTAGTTTGCGCTCACCCTATTTTAGGAAATGTCGACTATGAAATCACCGATACCAATGGCGATTTAATTTACAAGGCCAATACAAGCACCGGCAACACCTTCGATTTCAAAATGGTGAACACCCAACAGCTCATTGTAAAGCTGCGTGTACCCGAGCAGAAATCGTCCGTGACCGCACATGAAGGTTGTGTATCGGTTATGATCGGCTCGAAAGAAGTTCAATAAGATTTTTACGATATATTCAAAAAGAACAATGCCGAAGTCCTTTCGGCATTGTTTATTTATATCCCAACCCGTGCGATGAATATCAGTTCAGACGAAGGGTATGTAAGGATTCGATTGTCTTATTTTCGTTACCAAGAAAAATTCAGTAAAACACGTGCGGCCACTGGTTCTTTTGTTCATCTTCTTGTTGCTTGCCACTCAAGGCATGGCCACGCACAACCGCGCGGGAGAAATAACCTATGAACACGTTGGGGGTTTCACATATCGGATACGCGTGACTACGTATACCAAGCAAAGCGCAATTGCCGATCGAAATTCACTCAAGATTCGATGGGGCGACGAGGGTCCCAATGTAACGGAGGCTGATCTCGACAGCTTGTTTCGTGCCAACCAAGTGTTGAACGTAGCCATCGACGTCAAGAAAAACGAATATGTCGGCCTGCATACCTATAGCGGTCCCGGCACATTTGTGATTTCCGTGGAAGACCCCAATCGGAATGCTGGCGTACTGAATATCAACAATGGAGATCCGGGCACGCCTGAGGCTGAAAAGACTTCGGTATCGGTGATGGCAGTTTTCGCAATACGGTCCAAACTTGTCATTCGTCCGGGTAATGGCGGGCACAACAATTCCATTAAATTTCTCAACCCCCCCATTCAAGACGCTTGCATCTACCAGCAGTGGATACACAACCCGGTTGCGTTCGATTCACTCGAAGGGGATCAATTGGTTTTCTCGCTGGTATCGTGTCTTGGGTTGAATGCAGAAACTCTCGAAACATGGGAATCGCCCACGGATTATACCGACGACCCTAACGATACCTTTACCATCAACTCGGAGAATGGCGATATAACATGGAACACACCACTGGTGGCCGGTGAATACAACGTAGCTTTCGAGGTGCGCGAATACCGCGATGGAATATTCGTGGGTTCAGTAGAGCGCGATATGCAAATCACTGTGGTAACGTGTGCCAACGTGCCGCCGGAAATTGCCGAGCTACCCGACTATTGCATCGGAGCCGGAGAACTATTAGAGTTTCAACTCAATTACAGCGATTCTGACGGGAGTGTTTTTAACGTCAACGTGGATGCGCTCGGAGGCCCTATGACAGATGTAGAGCACATTGCCTTTTACGACGATGCGTCGCGATTCTTCACATGGGCGCCGCAATGTGAGGAAGTACGATCCGAACCCTACTACGTTTCCTTTATGGCCACCGACGAAGGAAATATTCCGCTCACCGATGTAGAAACAGTAAGCATACAAGTCGTTGCTCCCGCTGTTCAGAACCCGGTTGCAGAGGCAGTCGGCAACCAAATGAATCTGTCGTGGAACCTCACACCCTGTTACAACGCCTTCGATGCAGGTGAGCTCGACGATGTGCGTTATCTAATTTACAGGCGAAATGGATTGTATGGATTCGAGCCCGACAATTGCGAATTGGGCGTTCCCGAATATACAGGCTACAGCTTCATCGGAGAATCACAGGGGGCGGGCACCAACTCTTTTACTGATACCAGTGTTTTTTACGGCGGAGTATATTGCTACATGGTTGTAACCGAATGGCCCGATGGAGCTATCAGTTACGCCAGTGAAGAATTTTGTGATACCATTAATAAAGAAGTCCCGGTAATCACCAAAGTGAGCATCGGAGTTACCGATATACTGGCCGGTGTCGATACCGTGCACTGGTCGAAGCCGACAGATCTCGACACCTTGTTATTTCCGGGGCCCTACACCTATCGGTTATACTATTCGAGTGAAGGCAACGACGTAGATAGTCTTATTTACACCACAAACTCCTTCAATGCATTGAATGAAGGTGACACCACCTTCATTCATTCAGACATCAATACTGTTTCATTTGCTCACCGGTATCGGGTTGAAATAAATTCGAGTTCAGTCGAATTGGAGGCCGCCTCAGCCATCGCCGCATCGTTGTTGCTTCAACTAACACCCGGCGACAACCAAATGAGCTTACAAATGGGCGCATCTGTTCCCTGGACAAATTATGCATATCACATCTTCAGAAAAGACCCCGGGTCTTCAGATTTCTTATTGGTAGATACAGCCTATACTGCCGTGTATACAGATACCGGTCTAGTGAATAATCAACTCTACTGCTATCGGGTGCTGGCGATCGGTTCTTACTATGCCGCCGATGTACCCGACCCTTTGTACAACTGGAGCCAGGAAGTATGTGCCCAACCCTACGACCAGACACCTCCGTGTCCTCCAAGCCTTGCAATTGCAGACGACTGTATTGAGGCTATCAACCAACTGAACTGGACGAATACGAATGGGTGTGCCGACGATATTGAAGGCTATGTCATTTATTACGCACCGACACTGACCGACACTCTTGTGCCCCTCACCACTCTTTATGGAGCGCAAAACACTTCATTTGTTTTTGAAGGAAATGTTTGGAACGACCCGACAAGTATTGCAGGTTGTTATGCCATCAGCGCATTTGATTCATTGAATTTGTGGCCCGATGGAAACCAATATCGCAACTACAGCGATTTTTCCAATATCATCTGCATCGACAATTGTCCGGAATACACCTTACCCAACATTTTCTCGCCCAACGGGGATAATTTCAACGATGTATTCGAGCCATTCCCCTATCGGTATGTGGACCGCATACAACTTACCATTTACAATCGCTGGGGTGAAGTTGTCTTCACCACTGATGACCCCTCCATTCAATGGGATGGCAAGCATAAAGAATCGGGCAAACTTTGCAGCGATGGCGCATATTACTTCGTCATACAGGTCGATTTCATTCGCCTGGTGGGAATAGAATCAAAAACGTATAGCGGTACCCTCCGAATCATCGCCGGTGAAGTTTCGTCACAAAATAACTAAGTATGTTTTCCGGAATCGTAGAAGCCACGGGCACAGTAGTGCACATTGAACAAGATCAATCCAACATTCACTTCAGTCTAGAAGCACCTTTTGTGTCTGAACTGGCAATAGACCAAAGCGTCGCACACAACGGAGTTTGTCTAACGGTTGTATCAATTGATGAAAAGGCATATACCGTCACAGCTATTGCAGAAACACTGCAACGCACAGAACTCGGAGAATGGAAAGTGGGCACAAACGTCAATCTGGAGAGGTGCCTGCGCTTGTCTGATCGCATCGATGGGCATATGGTACAGGGTCATGTTGATACCACCGCAACCTGTTCGCTAATAGAAGAAACGGCAGGGTCCTGGAAGTACACGTTTCAATTCGAACATCAACCCGAATGGACTACGGTACCCAAAGGAAGTATTTGCGTCAATGGCGTGAGTCTTACCGTAGTCGATTCCGACAAGGGGCTTTTCTCCGTTTGTATTATCCCCTACACCTACGAACACACCAACTTTAGACATCTTACAACGGGTAGCCGTGTAAATCTGGAGTTCGACATTATCGGTAAGTACGTGATGCGCTACATGCGTATTAATAACTTATAACACCACTAAGGGCTGATGCCGGTCGAGGGGTCTTACCTTCGCAGCACAATTAACTACGCATGATTTTCGCGCTTCAGTTGTTACTCAGTTTGTCATTGCTCATCATTCTGCACGAGGGTGGGCACTTTATTCCTGCCAAGCTTTTCAAAACACGGGTAGAAAAGTTTTATCTCTTTTTCGACCCCTATTTTTCTGTGCTCAAAAAGAAAATTGGCGATACGGAGTATGGTATCGGGTGGTTACCCTTGGGTGGATATGTCAAGATTTCAGGCATGGTCGACGAGAGTATGGACAAGGAGCAAATGGCCAAGGAGCCCGAGCCTTGGGAGTTTCGTTCGAAGCCGGCATGGCAGCGACTAATCATCATGATTGGTGGCGTAGTGGTGAACGTGCTTGTTGGAGTCATCATCTATAGCATGATTCTTTTCGCCTACGGAAAAGAAGTGGTTCCGGTTGAAAATGCGATGTACGGAGTGCATTGCAACAAGCTCATGTACCACTATGGGTTCAAAGACGGAGATAAAATATTGGCAATTGACGGCATAAAACCGGAGAGTTTTCAGGCCATCAACAAGCAAATGATTTTGGATGACCCACGACAAGTAACAGTCAATCGTGCCGGAGAAGAAATGACAATTGCACTTCCCGAAGATTTTGGTCAATTGTTAGTCGATAGTGGTATCAAAAGCGGTGCTTTCAGTTTGCGCATCCCATTTGTTGTCGATTCGGTTGTGCCTGAAAAAACAGCCTATCAGGCCGGCATTTTGAAAGGCGACAGTATTGTAGGTGTGAATGAACTTCGGACACCGTACTTCCAGGAGATTGCACGCGAACTGAAGAACAACAAAAACACGAACGTGAACCTACACCTCATCCGCAGCGGGAATCAGATGTCGTTGACCGTTGCAGTCAATGAAGAGGGCATGATTTCGGTTGCACCGCGTTCCATAGAAAACTACATTACAGTCGACACGGTGCATTATAGTTTTTTGGAAGCAATACCCGGTGGGTTTCACGAAGCTTGGGAAACCGTAACCGATTACACGAGTCAGTTGCGGTTCCTGTTTTCAAAAGAAGGCGCCAAACAAATTGGTGGTTTTGTGACATTTGCCAAACTGTTTCCCGACGAGTGGGATTGGTGGGCATTCTGGGAGCGCACAGCATTCATTTCACTTGTGCTTGCATTCATGAACATTCTTCCCATACCGGCACTCGATGGTGGTCATGTAATGTTTTTGTTGTGGGAAATGATAACGGGTAAGGCTGCGAGTCAAAAAGTGCTCGAGCGTTCGCAAATCATCGGAATGGTGTTGCTACTTGGTTTGATGCTTTACGGCAATGGAATGGACATTTTCCGAATCATCACAGGGTCCTAATTACATGCACCTTTTTGTATGCAGATTTTTCATCTGCCTGCATCTCCTGTTACCTATCCACTCCTTTTCTCAGCAGCTTGTTTGGAGTGATGCTGCGCGCAATGAACGCGCTATTGAACACGTGCAAGCCGTCGCCCAAATCGATACCGTGTTACATATTATCGAAGAACGCGAAGATCATAATCTCCGTCACGTGCGATATGGCTGGAACTCAATGCGTGTTCTCCATTCAACGGACATTCAGCCTACCGACAATGACACCAAGCCTGAGTATTTCTACATTCTAGGTGATACCCTGCACATCCTTTCCACCCGATGGAACCGTACCGAAGATTGCACGGAAGTGCTTGCATCAAGCTATGATAGCGAGGGAAAAATGGTTGGAGCAGAAGTCCTAGTCCATAAACGATTCGAGCCCGGCGAACCTCGTAAAAGTGGCCTTCAGTGCACGGTGTCGCCAAACGATTCGCTCTTACTGCTTTACTTCGATAGCGAGAATGAACGAAAACAATCTGAGGGCATACACTTCAAATGTTATCGACCCGATTGGAAAATGGTGTGGGAAAAAGACCTTCGTTTACCTCCCGCCGGTGACATCCTGCAGGTTCACCATTTCCTGCTCGACAATGAGGGTTGTGTATATATGATGAGCGGTCGTAAACCACTAAAAACATCGTCCGATTGGCAGCGACCACAAGGTGGTCAATATGTAGTGTATTACTACAACTACAAGCTGAACAAGCTGAAGCAATACGACATCAGCTTGAAGGACAAGCAAGTCATTTCAGTCGACTTTGTGATGAATAAAAAACAGGATGTGCTTATTGCCGGCTATTACTCCGACAATTTTCAAAACAAAGCAGCGGGCACGCTGTTATTCACGATTGGCAACCACGGAGGAATCATTCAAACGGCTTCCTATACTCCATTTTCACGTGATTTCATGAAAGAGATGACCGGCAAGGAGAAAGGCACTCCGGAATATTTCTACCTCGATCATCTGCATGTATCAGCCGCCGGAACGATTGTGCTTGCCGGCGAGCAATACTATACGAGTCGCTATATTTCCACTGACCCCACTACAGGCAGACAGATGGTGGAGTATCGCTACAATTTCGATGATATTATGCTTTGTATGATGGATAGCTCCGCACGCCATCTTCATACGCTGCGGATACCCAAGCGACAGTTTACTTCGGATACAAACGACCCCAATTTCTCGTACGCCTTTACTGCCGACGATGAGCATATTTCCATCACGTTCAACGACGACGAAGAGAATAATTTGAGTGAGCCCTCCAAAAAATGGCAAGAGACCGCCTTATGGAGTGGTTCAAAAGTTAGCGTTACCACGAGGGTTCAATTGAGCTACGACGGTAGTTGGACTCGGCGCACTTTGGTCGACAACAACAATGAGCGCCTGTTATTCAACCCTTTAATGCAACCTATCGACCCATGGGCGAGCGATGTATTGGGTTTCGACGATAAACGTTCCTACAAGTTTTGCCGAATCCGTTGATGTATTTTAAGCAGCTCCGTATTATATTCGCACCCCCAATTGACGGATTGGGTGCATTGCCTAGGTGGCGGAATTGGTAGACGCGCACGACTCAAAATCGTGTGTCTTCGGACGTGTGGGTTCGATTCCCACCCTGGGTACACAGACGAAAATGCCGCTATGGCAGATCATTAACCAAAAAAACCGTTTACACATCAACCACCGGAATTCCGGTGGTTTTTGTTTGTAGCGAGCTGTGCAGTAATTTGCTGCCGCAATTAGAAAAACGTTATGGCCAAAATTTCCACCGGCACACCAAAAAGTAGCCCTACAAAATCCAACGCTCACTCCGGTAAGTTGAAGTTTCCCTTCCAAAAGAAGAACTATCAGCTCCTGCTCATCGGCGTAGGCATTATTCTGTTGGGATACACTCTCATGATGGGCGGAGGAAGTGCGGATCCTAACGTGTTCGACCCCTCCATCTTTTCCTTTCAGCACATCACTCTTGCGCCTATTGTAGTGCTGGTAGGCTATGCATGCATAGGTTATGCTATCATGTACAAACCCAAGAAAGAGACTGAAGCATAATTTCAGCGCGTGTCGATTTTCCAAGCCATCATTATTGCCATCATCGAAGGCATTACCGAATTTCTTCCGGTAAGCAGCACAGGGCATATGATCATAACTCAGCATTTGCTGGGTGTTGGCGATGACCCGTTTGTAAAAGCGTTTATCGTAAATATTCAGTTCGGTGCTATTCTCAGTGTAGTAATACTTTACTGGAAGCGCTTTTTTCAGAGTGTCGATTTTTATTTCAAATTGTTTGCGGCCTTTTTGCCCTCTGCTATTCTAGGGGTATTGCTAAATGATTTGATCGATTCGTTATTGGAGAGTCCACAAACAGTAGCCATCAGCTTATTGCTGGGTGGGGTCGTCCTGGTGTTCATCGATAAAATTCTCAACCCTAAGCAGGAGGTTCTAATCACCTTTCCGAAGGCATTCGTCATTGGCCTTGCACAATGCGTGAGCATGATACCCGGGGTATCGCGCTCGGCAGCCACGATTATCGGTGGCATGACACAAGGGCTTACCCGAAAACAAGCCGCTGAGTTTTCTTTTTTTCTCGCGGTACCCACCATGTTCGGTGCCTCAGCACTCAAGCTGTACAAAGGCTTCAGTGAACACCCCGAGGTTTTCACCGGCAACAACATTTCGCTTTTATTGATTGGAAATGCGGTTGCATTCGTTGTTGCCATGCTAGCCATTCGCTTTTTCGTCCAGTTCCTTACCAAACATGGGTTCCGTGTATTCGGATGGTACCGCATCATTATAGGCGGCATATTGCTGATACTGCTGGCGCTGGGGGTTAATCTGGAGATTTTATAAATGCGAGGTAGCAGATAACAGGTGATAGGTGATAGGTGATAGGTGATAGGTGATAGGTGATAGGTGATAGGTGATAGGTGCCTTGGGCCATTCCTTTTTGAATAATGCATTCTTTCGGC
>Ga0315902_10002008_pt1 | contig 32291 bp, 24 predicted proteins | sample LakEriMetagenome_9_FD_203523 | JGI IMG/M metagenome (GOLD analysis project Ga0315902, IMG submission 203523) | Freshwater fungal communities from buoy surface, Lake Erie, Ohio, United States - Buoy 12 MA117 | ecosystem: Environmental > Aquatic > Freshwater > Lake > Lake biofilm | place: USA... | reverse complement strand
TCAGCGGCACGGGCTGTGTTACGCAGCAGCGCTATGCAGATTTGCTGCGCGAATTGGAACAAAAGGAGAAACAACAACGCAAACTGACTGCCCAGCTGCAGGAACTTCAATCCCGGAACGAACGGCTGCGCGATAGCCTGGCCTTGTACCCCAATTAATAGACCCATGAGAACCTGGCTCCTGATTCCCCTGGCTTTGAGCGCTTGTGTAAGCATGCAAACCTTTCGTGCGGCAGAAGTGAAGCGCGATTCCCTGGTACAGGTGAACAAAGGCCTGCGCAAGGAAATAAAACTGGCCAAGCAGGAAAACCAGGCGCTCAACGATTCCCTGCGTGTTATAAAGCAATGGCATGGTACCATGATGCAACAGGTACAGGAAAGGCTACAACTGCCTACGCGCATCGCGTTGCGCGGCGCAAACCTGAGTCTGCGCGAGCCCGCTGAAATGGAATTTGATTACACGGCCTACCGCAACAGCCACAACTTCAAAGACACCCACAGCGCCCGACTGGTGCCATGGATGACGCAGTCGGAGAAAATGACGCTCTATTGGATCAATGTAGCCCGCCTTGACCCCAAGGGTTTCTGCCGGCGTTTCGTGCTGCCTGCCTACCGACGCGATTCATCCAATGCCTACCTCGCTTCGCTGGTCGACTATATGATGCGCATGCAGCCGCGCAACGCCCTCCTGCCCGATCAGGTGCAGTACAACAACGCAGCCTGCCATGCCCGCAGTTCCGGTTCGCGGGGTTATGTCGGGCATACGCGCCAGACCACAGAATGCAAGACGGCGTATTTAGGTGAATGCTGCGCCTACGGCAATTCAGATCCGCTGCGTATCGTATTGCAATTGCTGATTGATGAAGGTGTGCCCAGTCTCGGTCACAGGTATATCTGCCTCGGGCGCTACGATGTCGTGGGAATCGCGACTGCACCGCATACAGGCTATGGAAGCAATACGGTGTTGAATTTTCGTTGAGCAGCAGCCGCTAACACTCCGGCTCCATTCAATCCTTTTTCCTTTTGTACTTCCCCCGGGTTTGGTAATAATAGCGGGAACGGGCCTGGTTTTTAACGGCATTCTTGCTTGTTGAAACCGGCCGGCGGTAATGCCCTTTGCGCACCCGTCCGCGACTGTCGACTGAGGGTGAAACCCAGGTGCCTTTGGAAGGCGGAGTGCGGTCATTTTCCTGTAGATCGCCGCAAGAAAACAGACCGAACGACAGCCACAGCAAACACAGCATTTTAATTCCTTTTAACATGGCATGATTAAAAATAAAAGGGCATGCAAACTTCCGGAAAAAGAACGGGAAGCATGCATGCCCGGGTGTTTTGACAACAAAAAAACGGAGATGGGATTCCTCCTCATCCGACGGAGGACAACGCTTTCAAGCGTGCATCCGCTCAGGGCTGATGCGGTGTCTCGTCTTCCTCTTCTGCGTCTTCGAGCATGGCTGCCACACCGACGTAGATATCTCCGTCGCGGTGCAGGCAGATATGGTCCATATCGAGGCCTTCAAAGCGCAGTTCGTAGTAGCGCTGTTCGGCTTCATCGTCGCTGATGGCCGGATCGAAAATGGCCATCACCGCATCGACGAAGTCTTTCCGGCCGATGCCGCGCTCGTCGAGGTAGAGCAGTTCGCGCTGGCTTTCGTAGAGCTTGCCGGCGATGGCTTCGTCTTTGTACATCATAAAGAAAACGAGTACATCTTCTTCATCCGGACCGGTAATGAGCAGCGCATCTCCCATATTGTCTTCTTCCATGGGTTCCGCATTGCCTTCGATGAGGGCATCGATATTCTCAATTTCAGTGGAGAGGTCGAGTTCGTCTTCCTCTTGTTCTTCTTCAAGGAAAGACTTTATAACCCGCAGGGCGCGGTGGAAGCGTTCGGGCTGAGCGGAAAAATCGCGGATGTTTAACATGGGGGAAAATTACATCGGCCGCCGGAATAACGCGGCTTTTTTCCGTGGAAATCAGGGTTTGCCGCGTTGGGCGGAGCGAAAATCCCAGGGCGCCACCGGGTTGGGCATAGACCAGATGTTCTTTTTGGCTGCGCGGGCGGAAACTTCGGCTGCTGCCAGGGTGGAATCCTGCGAATAGCGCAGAAAATGCCAGGCGAGGCCTTCACGGATCAGTTGTTCATTCACCCAGGTACCGTCTTCCAGGTACGTATCCCCCACGATGCGTCCGTTGCGATCGCGTGTTTTGTAGCGGACCTTAACGGTCTTGTTCATGCATAATTCACCCAGTCGGTTTTTGGCAACCTGATAAAAATCCTGCGTGCGTTCGGGGCAATCGATCCCGGCCAGCCGGATGCGTTCGGTGCTGTTGTTTGCAAGCAGCAGGTCGTAGGTATCGCCATCGATCACCTTGACAACCGTACCGCTGATTTCACCGGAGGCCGGAATTTCGTTTCGGTGCTCTTTCGGTTTTCGGTTTCCACTGCCACCGCCGGCACACGACAACTGCAGAAAACCAAGTAAGAAAAAGGAAGCAAGGGCAAGAAAACGCATGGTTCAAAATTGGGGTATTTAACGCAAATCATACATGTAAAAATCCACTCCCGTTCAACCCGACTGAAATCAGCTCTCTCTGCGGTCTTTGCGTGAACCCTTTGTTTTTTTTCACGCAAAGCGCGCAAAGACAGCTTGCTGGTAGCGTATTTCTGAGATGATTTAAACACATAGCTTCGGCAAGAATTGGTTAGCACGCAAAGAGCGCAAAGACATTTGGAATCTGCTTTCTCTGCGGTCTCTGCGTGAACCCCTTGGTTTTTTTTCACGCAAAGGACGCAAAGACGGCCTGCTGGCAACGGATTCCCGGATACATTGTATAACCCCATGCTTCGGCAAGAATTGGTTAGCACGCAAAGAGCGCAAAGACATTTGGAATCTGCTTTCTCTGCGGTCTTTGCGTGATTTCCCCTTTGCGGTCTCTGCGTGAACCTTGGCATAGAATTGTTTCACGCAAAGCGCGCAAAGACATTTTTTTGATTGGCTTCGTCGTATCGATTTTTCATTCCTGGATTTCCAGGACCCGGCCTTCCCGGGTCCAATATCATAGCTTCACCATTGTTACGCGAACCCCGACCCGGTTTTCCCGGGTCGTATGTCTTCGCAAAGGAATGGGTACATGCGAGGTCGACCACCAGGGTTCGACGCCACGCGTTCATATTTATCCCCGAACTTTGCCGCGTGAATTATCTTTCGGTGGAGCAGGTTTCCAAATCGTTTGGAGACCGGACCTTATTCAGCAATATCACATTCGGTTTATCTAAGGGCGACAAGGTGGCCCTGGTGGCCCGCAACGGCAGCGGCAAGAGTACCTTGCTGAATATCATCACCGGCAGGGAAACAGCAGACAGCGGACAATCGGTCTTCCGCAAAGACATCCATTGGACTTATGTGGATCAGACTTGCGTGCTCAACGAATCGCTCGATATCCTCGACAACGTATTGAGTGCCCAAACGCCTGTTTTGAAGGCCATCACCGCCTATGAACACGCGTTGCTGGAGCAGGAAAGCAACCACAGCGAAGCCGCTGCAACCCGCCTGCAAGAGGCAACCGACACCATGAACCGACTCCAGGCCTGGGACCATGAATACCGCATCAAAGACATGCTCTCGCGCCTGCAGCTGAACGACCTCAGCCAGCCTGTGGCGACCCTCTCGGGCGGACAGCGCAAGCGCGTGGCACTCGCACGGGCACTCGCACAAGATCCGGATCTGCTCATCCTCGACGAACCAACCAACCACCTGGATGTCGACATGATTGAATGGCTGGAAGATTACCTGGCCAACAAAAACCTTACATTGCTGCTGGTAACCCACGACCGCTATTTCCTCGACCGCGTCTGCAACCGGATCGTGGAACTCGACCGCGGCAACCTGCACCCCTATCAGGGCAACTACAGCTATTACATCGAAAAGAAAGCCGAACGGCAGCAGGCAGAAGCCAGCGAATGGGAAAAACTGCACAATACCTACCGCCGCGAACTGGAATGGGTAAGGCGCATGCCCAAAGCGCGGACAACCAAAAGTGTCAGCCGGGTGAATGCCTTCGATTCCCTGGAAGAACGCCTGAAAAAACGGCATCAGGACCAACAGGTGCGGATGAGCGTGAAAGTGACCCGACTCGGCACCAAGATTGTCGAGCTGCACAAGATCAAAAAAGTCTATGGCAACAAACCCATCCTGCAAGACCTTTCCTATGTCTTCAAACCCGGTGAAAAACTGGGCGTGGTGGGTCCGAACGGCGTCGGGAAAAGCACTTTCCTGCAGCTCTTGCTCGGCCAGACCGAACCCGATACCGGCAAGGTGATTCTGGGTGAAACCGTCGTATTCGGTCATTTCAGCCAGCACGACCCCGTATTCGAAGACCGCAAAAAAGTGATTGATGTGGTGCGCGATATCGCGGACTATATCCCGATGGCGAACGGCAGCAAACTGACCGCATCGCAGCTCTTGCTGCAATTCGGGTTCAGCAACGAAACGCAGTTCAATTATGTGTACAAGCTGAGCGGCGGAGAGCGGCGGCGCCTGCATCTGATGACGGTGCTGATGAAGAATCCGAATTTCCTGGTGCTCGACGAACCCACGAACGACCTGGACATCGACACCCTGGCCGTGCTCGAAGATTTCTTACTGGATTACGCAGGCTGCCTGGTGGTGGTAACGCACGACCGTTATTTTATGGACAAGCTGGTGGATCATGTATTTGCCTTCGAAGGGGAAGGCAAGGTGCGCGATTTCCCCGGCAATTATACCGAATACCGCAGCTGGAAGGCCGAAGAGGATGCGCGTGTTACAGCCCAAAAACAGGCCGCGGTAACAGAAGAAAAAGTCAAACCGGTTCAGGCGGCAGCGGCGCGCAAGATGACTTTCAAGGAGCGGCAGGAAATGAAAGAATTGGATAGTCTCTTGCCCCAGCTGGAAAAAGAAAAGCACGACCTGGAGATCGCGCTTACGGAAGGCAAGGCAGATTATACCGAGATCGCCCGGATGGCAGCGCGCCTGGAACAGGTGAACGCCGAGCTGGACGAAAAGGGAATGCGCTGGCTGGAGTTACAGGAGCTTGACGGCGCCGGCTGAACTCAGATCCAGTCCATCGCCATGGCAAAACCGCCGAAAGTAGTGGGCAGCGGAATCCAAAGCGCCTGGGGCAGGTAAAGGCAGCAGAGCACGAAAGCGGCCAGGGAAACGAGGCAGAGCAGCCAGTAAGCGGCACGGGACTTCTTTTGATCTGTCATAGATGCCGCGAAAATAAGCAGGGAATGCGAATTCAAACAGGCCTGATTTGAATCAGGAGGCACAGACTTATGCACCGGGTGCAGGTGGAAATTCGGTGCTTCTGCCTAAATTGGTCCAAAAATTGCAAAAATCAGACATGATAAAAAGACTATACCCCTCCCTTTTGTGCCTGCTGGCAGCATCGACTTTGCAATCGCAGGATTTGCTGATTCGCTATGATTTTGTGCGCGATCAGTTCAGCTACCACAAAATGCGCAACAACGGCAGCACCCGTGAAACCGTTCTGCCGGCGGTGAAGCGGAATTACGGTGTGCGGGTGGAAGTGACGAATTTCAACCCGTTTGTTTACAGCGCCAACTGCACTTTCTCTGAGAAAGACATCGTGACCAGCAGTACCGGTGGCTTCAACCTGGGCAGCATGATACCCGGCGCTTCGATGTTGGGCGGTGGCATGGGCAGTATCTTCAGCCAACTCAACCTGGTCAATCCGGTTGATCCCGATGAACAGGGCTCCGGAACCCGCGGCGGCGGCGGCATCTGGGAAAACCAGACCATGCGCAACGCCTTCGACAATGTGCTTTTCAACTACAACAAGCTGTACAATATCCAGGCGAACGTAAACAAGATTGACTTCGCCTCTGCCAAGATCAACGACCTGCGTTTCAACCCTTACCTGCCGCAGGATACAGTGCTTTCCCTTACCCGCGGTCTGGTGGCCAATGTGCTCAACAAACCTGCACCGTCTACCAGCGATTTCCTCGACGCCAATATCCGCATGACGCGCGAAGAGAACGAAAGCTATATGGCCTTGCGCTCATCTGCCCGCGAGTTCCAGCAGAATTACCAATCGTTTGCAGGAAATATGCCGATGTCGTTCGAAGGCATGGGCACGGATGCCTATGTCAATGAACTGGTACAGACAGCTGAGACCTTGCACCAGGCGCTTACCACCAAAGGCATCGCAGACCGTCTCAATAACCTCGAGTACAATTACCAGGCGGTATTGAATACGCCCTACCGCTATTCCAATAACAGCAGGGCGATGAAAGATGAAATGGTGGTGAACCTGGATTTCTATGACATTTCGCTGGTTGGCCCAAGGCATCGGATTGCTTCGTACGTGCATGCCAATTCAGACAGCATCCGTTTGATCCGCAACAAGAAGATCACGGTGATCACCAAAGGCGATATCAAGATCAATAGCAGTGTCGGCCTCACCTTCCCCTCCTATTTCGACAAGAACGTGACGTACGAGAACCGCGATTCCATCATCACCGGAACGGCGGGCAGCAACTTCGCGCCGATGCTGGGCACCTTCCTGAACTTCTACCCTTATACCGGCCGCAACAACCATCTGGGCGGCAGCTTCGGCGTCGGCGTTCCGCTGAATCAGGGCGGTTTGTCAGGGCTTCACTTCATGTTGGGTCTGAGCAGCATCATGGGCAATACCAACAAGGTGGTGCTGAGCGGCGGCCTGACGGTAGGTCAGCTCGATGTGCTGAACCTCGGTTTCCGCGAGGGCGATAAACTGGGCAGCATCACGGAAGCGGTTCCGCTGAAAAAGCAATACCAGACAGGCGCGTATTTCTCGCTTTCGTTCGCGGTAGGCAACGTAAAGAGTTAATCTGATCGGGAGGCGGATTACTCCGTTCCTTCTTCGAAATTTCTGCGCAGGCGTTCGAGATAGCGCCATTCCTGGAACTTCTCGTGGAGGCTTTTCATGGCTTCCGGAGCGCGGTTTTCATCCCATGTACGGGCTGCATCTGCCATTCCTTCCTTCACCTCTGCAATTTGGGTTTCGAGAATGCTTTCCGCCTGTTCACGCGCCGGCATATCGCCTGCCAGTGCTTCCGCGATCAGGTCGTTCAGATCGAGCATGTCAGCCAGAAAAGCAGCCGGGAGCACATTTTTCTCGCCTTCGCGAATGAAGCCATGGTGCTGCAGCAACCACTCCACGCGGCGCTCGAAAGAGGAAAGCACAGCCCATGCCTTGTTGTTCAACGCGGCATAGTGCAAAGCCTCTTCGTGGTCGGGTGTATCGGCGGTGAAATAATCCGGATGGTGCTTACGGCTTAACTCCAAAAACGTTTGGCGCAGGGCTGCCTCATCGGGAAAACACTGTTCTTCGATGCCGTAAAAGGCGAAGGGATTGAAAGGCAGATCTGCGCTCATCGGCTCAGCAATCGCGAGATATCATTCCAGAAGATGAAGATGATCAGCGCGCCAACGAGGGCCATGCCGATTACCTGCATCACCATCAACACTTTTTCGTTGACCGGACGACCGGTGATCATTTCCCAGAGCACGAAAACCACATGTCCGCCATCGAGGGCCGGAATCGGGAGCAGGTTCATCATGGCCAGCACGAGGGAGAGCAGGCCGGTCAGGCTCCAGAAGCGCTGCCAGTTCCAATGCGCGCCGAACATGGTGGCAATTCCGACAGGGCCTTGCAATGCATTCTTCGCTTTCACTTCTCCGCTCACCACCTTGGCCAAGCCGCGTGCATTCTGGTACAAGGCGTTGAAAGAACGGGAAACGCCGAGTGCCACCGCTTTACCGAAACCGTAATTCCGCACTTCCATTTTGCCTTCGTAGCCCGTCATCTGCACCTGGATTCCAAGCAGTCCGGAAGCGCTCACAGCTGCATTGAGCGACAGGGTATCCTTGCCGCGCAGCACACCCAAGGCGATGGTTTTGCCACCGGCAGCCTGAACCTTTTCGCGGAAGACCTGGTAGAAGCGCACGTCTTCTCCGTTGACGGTGAGGATGCTGTCGCCGTCTTTCATACCGGCTTGTTCAGCGCCCATGCCCGATTGCACACCGGTAACGCTGAATGGCGTAAGCAGATCGAGCACCGGGCCTTTGCGGGAAGCCTGCACCAATTGTTCACCAAAATCTTTGGGGAGGATGAGGGTCGTATCTTTTCCATCGCGGCGCAGTACCATTACCTTGCGGTCTGCGAGCAGGAATTCAGGGTCGAATATTTCCTGCCAGTCTTCCGGGGCTTTCCCGTTGATTTGGATGATTTTGTCGCCGTTGCGGAAGCCCATGTCGCGGCCGGCGGGACCGGCATACAGACCATAACCTTCGTTTACCACGCGGTTCGGCAGGAACTGATCGCCGTAATACATCAAGGCTGCTGATGCGATGATCAGGCCGAGGATCAGGTTCATGATGATACCGCCGAGCATCACAATGAGGCGCTGCCAGGCTGGTTTGGCGCGGAATTCCCAGGGTTCGGGAGCCGATTTGAGCTGGCCCTTGTCGAGCGATTCGTCGACCATACCGGCAATTTTCACGTAGCCACCAAGGGGCAACCAACCGATACCGTATTCGGTTTCACCGCGTTTCCACTTGAAAAGTTTGATGTTGAACGCATCGAAGAAGAGGTAGAATTTTTCCACCCGCATACCGAACATCCGCGCGGTGATGTAATGTCCGAACTCGTGAACGGTAACCAGAATCGCCAGGGCCAGAATGAGCTGGCCAACCATAATCAATGTTCCCATGAAAGTGGCAAAGTTAGTCAATCCTGCAGGCTGGCAGAACGGCACTCGTCGGATGCCTGCACAGGGCGACGAAATCAGGCCAGGTCGCGGAACATGAAATGGTGCGGGATGCCCACTTCCTCAAAACCCACTCCTTCTGCACTGTAACCGAGCGCCAGATAAAATGGGATGGCGGTATAGCGGGCATGCAATTCCATGCGCCGGTATCCGTTTTCAAGGCACCAGTTTTCAGCAAAAAGCACCATGGCCTTGCCGATGCCCTTGCCTTGCTGATCGGCATCTACAGCAACCTGCCGCATCTTCATCGTCGTGGCATCTTTGGAACGCAGGAGGAGCACACCCAATACCCGTTCACCTTCCAGCGCAGCGATATGCACTTCATCCGATTCTGCGGCCAAATCTGCCGGATCGTATTGAAGACCCAGCGGTTTCCGCAGGATACGGTCGCGCAATGCGATGGAAGCCAATTGTTGCTTGCTTCCGAAATGCAATACCGCACAGACTGTTTGCAGCATGGTTTCGCAGGATCAGGATTGCTGTTTGCCCTGCGCATCGACCACGGCAATGGCAGCCATATTGGCGATCTCGCGCACACTCGAGGTATGGTGCAGGATGTGGACGGCCTTGTCGAAGCCCAGCAAAACCGGACCTATGGCTTCCATCGGGCCTACGCTGCGCATGAGCTGGTAGGCGATGTTGCCGCTTTCCAGGTTCGGGAAAATCAGCACATTGGCCTGGGCTTCGCCGAGCGTGGAGAAAGGAGCCGTCTTCGCGCGGTTTTCTCCGTCGAGCGCATAACTCACCTGCATTTCGCCATCTACGATGATTTCCGGATGGTGCTTGTGCAGGTAATCGACTGCTTTCTGTATTTTTTCCGGACCGGCACCGCGCGAAGAACCGAAGTTGGAATAACTCACCAAGGCAATCCGCGGTTCAATCTGGTACTTTTTTACCTGTTCGTTCACCAGCAGCGTCAGCTCCACCAATTCCTGCCAGGTATGATCGATATTGACGGTGGTATCTGCGAAAAAGAGCGGACCCGATTTGGTGAGGATGATGTGCATACCGGCAACACGGCCTGAGGATGCAATGCTTCCGATCACTTCCATGGCCGGCTTCAGTGCCAGGGGATAGTTCCGCGTCAGACCGGAGATGAAGGCATCGGCTTCACCGTTTTCAACCATCATGGCGCCGAAGTAGGTGCGTTCGCGCATCTGTTTGGTGGCTTCGTAGAGCGTCAGTCCGCGGCGTTGCCGTTTGGCATACATGAGTTCACCGTAGCGCTTGCGGGCTGGTTCTGATTCTGCACTGCGCGTATCGATGATTTGCATGCGGTTCAGGTTATTGATACGGTGTTCTTCCGCGAGGCGATGAATCACTATCGGATCGCCGAGAAGGATCGGTTCGGCGAATCCTTCTTCCACACAAATCTGCGCGGCTTTCAGGATGCGGTAGCTATCGGCATCGGCAAAAACCACCTTCTTCGGATTTTTCCGGGCACGGGTGATGATGCGGTTAACGAAATCGTTGTCTAGTCCAAGGCGACGCTGCAGTGATAATCGGTAGGCATCCCAGTCTGTAATCGGCAAGCGGGCCACACCGCTGTCCATCGCTGCCTTGGCCACAGCGGGTGCCACGGTGGTGAGCAAGCGCGTGTCCATAGGCTTGGGAATGATATAGTTGCGGCCGAAGCTCAGGTTGCGGTCGTTGTAGGCCATGGCAACCACCTCGGGAACGGGTTGGAGGGCCAGGTCGGCAATGGCGTGCACGGCAGCCAGCTTCATTTCTTCGTTGATTGCCGTGGCGCGCACATCGAGTGCTCCGCGGAAGATGAAGGGAAAGCCCAGCACGTTATTCACCTGGTTGGGATGATCGGAGCGCCCTGTGGCCATGATCAGATCCTGACGAACGGAAACGGCCAGGTTGTAATCGATTTCCGGGTCGGGATTGGCCATGGCGAACACGATCGGATCGGCTGCCATGGATGCGATCATCTCAGGAGACAGGATGTTTCCGCGGGAAAGCCCAACAAACACATCGGCGCCTTTCAGCGCTTCGGCCAGCGAATCGGCCTCCGATTTGGTCGCGAAGAACCGCTTGTATTGGTCGAGGTCTGCCCGGTCTTCATGCAAGAGGCCCTTGGAATCGAACATCAGCAGGTTTTCGCGTTTTACACCCAGGCTCACGAACAATTTACCGCAGGCGATGGCCGAGGCACCGGCGCCATTGATAACCATTTTCACGGCTGCGATGTCTTTGTTGACGATGCGCAGTGCATTGATCAGGGCGGCACCGGAGATGATGGCGGTACCGTGCTGATCGTCGTGCATGATGGGGATATTCAGTTCTTCCTTCAGGCGGCGTTCGATTTCGAAGCTTTCGGGCGCTTTGATGTCTTCCAGGTTCACCCCGCCAAATGTGGGCTCGAGTGCTTTCACGATGCGCACGAATTCGTCCACATCGGTGCAATCGATTTCGAGATCAAAGACATCGATATCGGCGAAGAGTTTGAAGAGAATGCCTTTCCCTTCCATTACCGGTTTGCTGGCAGCCGCGCCGATATCGCCGAGTCCGAGTACGGCGGTGCCGTTGCTGATAACCGCCACCAGGTTGCCTTTGGCGGTGTATTTGTAAACATCATCGGGGGTTTCGGCGATGCGCAGGCAAGGCTCGGCCACACCTGGTGAATAAGCCAGCGCCAGGTCGCGCTGGGTGCGGGTGGGCTTGGTAGAAACTACTTCAATTTTTCCGGGACGGCCTTCGGCATGATAGCTCAGTGCGTCCAAGTACTTCTTTTCTGGCATAATGTTAAGGGTCTTAAATCATGAACAATCGGAGAGCGAAAAGGACAATAAAATCAATGCGGATAGGCTACTTTTTCGATGCGCCCGTTATTGGTGCGGTACACATCGGCGGAGAATTTCCCGATGACGCGGTAATCGTGGGTTGCCATGAGGACAGCGGCGCCTTCGCGGCAGATTTCGCGCAAGAGGGTCACGATATCGTCGCTTACATCTGGGTCCAGGTTACCCGTGGGTTCGTCGGCGAGGATTACTTCGGGCTTATTGAGCATGGCGCGGGCAATCACTAGGCGTTGTTGTTCACCACCGCTGAGTTCGCCGGGCATTTTGTATTCCTTATTTACCAATCCCACACGTTCCATCACTTCGAGGGCGCGGTTGCGCATATCGTTGTTGTTTTTCCAGCCGGTGGCCTTCATCACAAAGAGGAGGTTATCGAATGCATTGCGGTCGCCGAGCAATTGAAAATCCTGGAAAACGATGCCCAATTTACGTCTGAGGTAGGGCACCTGGCGGCGTTTGAGCTTCCGCAGGTCAAAACCGGCTACGGATCCTTCCCCTTCTTGCAGCAGCAATTCGCCGTACAGTGTTTTGAGGAGTGAAGATTTTCCGGAGCCGGTGCGCCCGATGAGGTAAGCGAATTGGCCTTTATCGACTTGCATGTCTACCTGATGCAGCACTGGCACCCCGGATTGCAGGATATCGGCATGCTGGAGGTATATGGAAGGCGTTGTCATGCGGCAAAGCTACAGCCCGCGTTCCGGGTCTTATCCGCCTGGAAATACCGGTGTGGCAAAAAACGGACGGAGCAGAATCCACCGGCAGGCGATGGAAGCGTGATTAATATTCGCGGTCCGGCTCGAGGTTCCAGTCAACCGGATCCAATCCACACGATTCCAGGTAATCGTTACACTCTGAAAAGGGGCGGCTTCCGAAGAAACCTTTTTCAGCTGCGTAGGGCGATGGATGTGCAGCGCGGAGCACGAGGTGCTTGTCTTCATCGATCAGGTGTTCCTTTTCTTGTGCATCGCGGCCCCACAGCATGAACACGAGGTTCTCGCGCATATCGCTCAGTTTGGCGATGGCGGCTGAAGTAAACTGTTCCCAGCCATGGCCGTGGTGCGATCGCGGCTCATTGGCGCGCACCGTCAGGGTGGCGTTGAGAAGCAGCACGCCGTTGTCGGCCCAGCGGGTAAGATCGCCTGAATAAGCAATCGGAAAGCCCATATCGTCGCGCAGTTCGCGGAAGATATTGTAAAGTGAAGGTGGCTTGCGGATACCGCGGTTCACGGAGAAGCAGAGGCCGTTGGCCTGCCCTGCACCATGATAGGGATCCTGGCCGAGGATTACCGCTTTCACGTTGTAGAAAGGCGTGTGGTCAAAGGCGGCGAAAATCCGGTTACCGGGCGGGTATACACGGTGTCCCTGTGATTTTTCTTCATGGAGGAAGCGGCGTAACTCCTGGAAGTACGGCTTCTCAAACTCGTCGCGGAGAATCTCGTACCAGCTGGGGTCGATTCTTACGCTTTGCTCAACTACAGTTTGCATAAGGCTATTGCAATGATACTTTTAGTGTTTTTTTGTGCGAACGGTGCGCAAACGTAACCAATGTCAACAATACAACAAAATGATTCTTGACTGGGTTCGTGGCAATTTGAAAATAAGGATTAAAAGAACCCCAAAAACGAAGCGGGATAGTGCGTCTGGTAAAGGTTTTTTTCTCCGGTTTCAAGCAAAAAGCTCCCTGATTTCCTCTTCATTCAGATTGCCTAACCAACTTTCATCTCCTTCAATGACGGCGCCGGCGAGTTCGGTTTTCCTTTCCTGCATGCGCATAATTTTTTCTTCGATCGTATCGCGGGTAATGAACTTGTAGGAGAAAACGGTTTTCTTCTGTCCGATGCGATGGGCACGGCTTTCGGCCTGTTTCATCACAAACGGATTCCACCAGGGGTCGCAGAGCAGCACGTAATCTGCCGAAGTGAGGTTGATACCGGCATTGCCCGCCTTGAGCGAAAGGAGGAAGATGCCAATGTTGGGGTCTTCCTGGAAACGGTCTATCTGCTGTGAACGTTCCTTGCCACTCATCTCCCCTACCAGCTTACAATATGGGATATCGTTGTCTATCAACCAGTTCTCCAAAATCTGCAAATGTTGAACAAACTGTGAAAAGACGAGGGTCTTGTGTCCATTGGCCAAAGCGCGCTGCATGGAATGGAGGATATGTTCGTCTTTACCGCTGCCGCCTTCGTAGTCTTCATGCACCAATTGCGGATTGATGGCCATTTGCCTCAGGCGCGTCAGGCCGGCGATTACCTTGAAGCGGCTGCGCTGGGCACCCATTTGGGTAATGGCATCCATGATTTCGTTCCGGTACTGGCTCTTGGTTTCTTCGTACAACTCGCGCTGAGCGGGCGTCATTTCGCAGAACTCGGTTTTCTCGATTTTTTCCGGCAGCTCGGGCGTAACCTGCTGCTTGGTGCGGCGGAGTACGAAAGGCCGGATAAGCCGCGCGAGTTCAGCTCCGCGCTTTTTGTCGCCGGCTTTTTCAACCGGTTTGATGTAATGGTCGTTGAAATAACGGTACGAACCGAGCAAGCCGCGGTTGAGGAAATTCATCTGGCTCCAGAGATCGAGCAGGGTGTTTTCGACGGGTGTACCGGTAAGGGCAATGCGGTGACCGGCGTCGAGCTGAATCAGTGCTCGGGCCGTTTGCGACATCGGGTTTTTGATGGCCTGGCTTTCGTCGAGCACCACCACACCGAAACGCAGTCCGGCAAAGCGCTGGATATCGTTGCGGAGCGTGCCGTAGCTTGTAATCAGCACATCGCAATGTTGGGCGCGGTACCATTGTTTTTCGCGTTGCGGACCTGCGTATACGATGGTTGAAAGTCCAGGCGTAAAGCGGGCAGCTTCTTGTTGCCAGTTGTAGATGAGGGAAGTCGGCGCGATGATCAGTGCGGGTACACCGTTCCGTTTTGGCGTTCTGACTGCGTTCTCGTTATCGGGAGGAGCAGATTCGGGCGTTGCTGCTGTTTCAAAAAGCGAAAGCTGTTCGGCTGATTCAGGGTCGGTTTCGAAAACAGGAGCCTGGCTTTTCAATGGCCGCATTTCATCGGCCATCCATTGCACATAAGCCAGGGTTTGCACGGTTTTACCCAAGCCCATATCGTCTGCTAAGCAAGCCCCGAGTTGTTGTGACCCCAGGTAGCGGAGCCAATTGTATCCTGTTTTCTGGTATTCGCGCAACTCTGCCTTAAACGATGCGGGCAAAGGCATATCGGGCGCTGCAGCCGGATCGGGCAATACTTCGGGCAGACGGAGCTCTTCCCCGGTATAATCTTGCAACTCATCGAGCAGCGTATAGTGCATGCGCCTGAGTCGGAGCAGATCGCCTTCCTCTTCGCCAAAATGGAATACCTTGGCCAGGCGGCTCATCCATTCCATCGGGATAATGGCGATGCTGCCATCGGGAAGCGGAAATTCGCGTTGGTTTTTGAGGATGTATTTGCGCAGCGAGATGAACGGGAACGTAAAGTCGCCGAATTGTACACGGGCCTTGAGATCAAACCAATCGTCGCGCGTGTCTACCTGCAGTTGCAGGGAAACTTCGCCGATAAAAATCTTGCGGGAAAGCGCATTCTGGTCGATTACGAAACCTTTGCGTTTCAGTTCGCTGTAGTGTTCGCTGAGCCATTCGATCAGTTGCAGGGAGTCTGGTTCCTGCCCATCGGGAGCAGGCAGGCAGAAGATACTGCCCTGAACAGCCTGGAGTCCGTTATCACGCAGCCATTGCACGACGCCTTCTTCCCAGCCTCGCGAGCGGCGAATGCGGTGGAATTCAGGTTCGCCGTTCTCTTCGAGCATAGACACATGCACCTGTTTTTCGCTGTGGTAAGGGAAAGTCCATTGCCCATAGCGCAGGTACAAGGCAACGCAAAGATCACCGCCGAGGTAATTCTCCAGTTTCAGGACGGCCGATGGCTCGTGCTGTTCGGTAAGGATATTGAAACCGGTGGAATGCACATCGTAGCGTTCCAGCAGCGGCTGAACGAATTTGCGCATGTAATCGAGTTCCTGCCTTTTCTCAATGTGGATGAATTTCCGGTCGAGGAAGGGTTTTACTTTCTTTCCATCGAAACCTTTGCGGAAGCGCACCAGCTTGTTACCAACCAGCATCCAGGGCGGGTTGATGGTAAAAAGTTGACTTCCATTGCATGAAAACTCCAGCTTTTCATCCCGGTGTTTGATGGTTGCGAAGTAGTTGATTCCTTCTTCATCGCGGCGGAAATGGAAGAGTACGGTTGCGTGATCGCGGCATACTTCAATGGCCAGATCGGTCGGATTCATGGTGGCACTGGCAAGGAAAACCGGCCGGTCGCTCAGGATTTCCATCACCCGTGCCAGGCGTTTTTCAATGAAGGGCCTGATTTTGGTCTGAAACAGTTCGGCATTGAAATGTTTCAGGAAGAAATCATCTGGCCGGATGCGCTTGCTGCCGGTCTGGAAGGTTCTGACGATGTTATCGGCATCGAGTTCATCGAGCAGCCGGATGATTTCCATCTCCGGACCGGCGAGTCCGAAATAAGCTGCTGTTTGCTTGTGAATGCGTTGAAATGTGAGGCTGTACGAGCCGCTCTGATTGAGCAGTACGGCATTCATTTCGATGAGCATACCGAAGTACGGATGCTGAACAAGGGTAAAAACTACCTCAAAAGGTTGTGTATTGCTGACCTGCTGCGCCAAAATTCTTTCCGGAAAAACCTGCAAATTAGGGCTTTGGCGGCAGATTAGCGTTATGAACGCTTTAAATGTGGGTAAGGATGGGCTGTTTCTGCATCTACCGGAACGGGCGGTGTTTCCATGTTAATTCTGGGCCAGAGGCGTGTATCGTGGCCTTCGAAGTCTTTTGCCCAGGCTTTGTGGTTGTAGACACAGACCGGCAGGCAGATGCTGCAATAGTTGTGTTTGGCGAAGTAAGGGAAGCATCGGCCGGTATCCACCACATAGCGATCGAAGCCCAGATGGTCTTTTCCTGCTTCGGGGCTGCGGTGGTCGGGAATGGCGTTTGCGGGGCAATAGAGACGACAGGCGCGGCATTTGTCGCAGAAGGCAGCAATACCGGCATCGATAGGATGGTCGATATCCATTTCGAGGTCGGTCACCACACTGCCCATGCGGAAGAGCGGGCCCAGTTCGGGATGGATGATGGAGCCATGGCGGCCCAGTTCACCAAAACCCGCTTTCAGTCCGATCGGAATATGAAGCAAGTCGCTGTCGCCAATGGGGTGTTCGACGCGGCAGGGATAACCCAGGGCGCGGATTGCTTCGGCGAGGCGGATAACAGTTTCGCCGAGTGTGAAATACACGCGGAGGCATTCAATGGCAGAAGCCCGTGAAGGCACTTCCTGGAACTCACGCCAACGCATCCGCTGGCCAACGGCGATGGCGTATTTTTCATTGACTGTTTTCCCTTGATAGATATCGGAAGGCTCGATGCGGCAGATTCCGACGATATCGGCACCGGCATCGCGGGCGGCGCGGCGTATGGCGGCACCGGCTTCTTCCTGACTGCCAAAATGTTGTTGCGCATCAGCTATCGGACCGTTGAAACGCGGGTATTGTTCATCGTGAATGGCTTTGAGAATATCCTGCGCTTCTTCAATGCGGATGCTTCTGCCGCCGACGGCTTCGTACCATTCATCCCAAGCAAAAGGCGGCGGATTCATGTTTCCGAAGATAGCGGCTTAGGGGTTGAACCGCCAAATTCCGAACAGCACCCGGAAGGATATGGAATGGGCAGACAGGTTCAGTCCTGCGCCATACCGTTCATCAGGAAACCACGCTGCTGCGCGACCTTATCCAACGGACAATTTCTTCCTTGTACACGCTGTCGGGTTGAAAGGTGATGAGCGGATCGATATAAACCGGCAAACCGGTGTGCAGATCCCAGACCACATTGCCCGGATGGAGGTCTTCCACGCGGATGCCGTGCCCTTCATGCGAACCTGAGTTGGACCACTTTTTGGCTACGTCCTGAAAGAAACCGCGCCGGTTCAGGTCGGTATGCACTTCGTCGCTGTTGAGACCGTACTGGAATTCGATGGCCGGCTGTCGCAAGAGCACGCCCAGGTCGTCGTCTTTCTCTGTGAAGCCCAGGATATAGTAGGGCACGCTGGGGAACATGGCATTGTGGGCGATCATCCGGCAGAAAAAATTGCGCCAATGGTTGGCCAGGTCGGCGCGGTAGAAGTTTTTACCGGCATTGCTGATTTTGTAGACGTACTTCCCTTCCACCCCTAAAAACACTTCCGACTCGGTACCGGGGGGCAGCTCGATCAGTTGGTTTTTCGCGATAGCTTTTTTCAGTTGCTTTTCACTGATATAGGCATTCGCGGCTTTGGCCCATTGTCTTAGCGACTCGGCGCTTTGTTGCTGGATAATGGCACCGTCGGGTCCGTGGCGGTATTCAGGGATGGATGTCTGAAACTGCCAGGCGACAGCGGCGGCCGCCTCTCCCAGGCTTCCAAGGCGACTTTTTCCGATTGCTTGTGGTAATCGCTCAAATGCAGTTCCTCCAAGCTTGGTAAGTTGATTTCGTTCTCCACTGATCACTGTTTATTTAGGTTAAGTTGAAATAGTCTGAAAGGTGCCGCGCTGAAGCGGGCATTGCGTTGACAAGATACAAAAATCGCCTGCCTTTGTCAAGCTGTTTGTATGCAAACGCTTTGCTGATAAGGGTTTGCGAACGGAGGAGAATTGAGACACAAATTGCGATAGGAATGGTGTGAAATTGGAATGTGGTGCGTTGGGTTGGGAAGGTTTAGGGCGGGAATTGGCAGGTGATTTCTCCGTTGGGTAAACGGAAAAACCAGATTAGTCGGAAGCGTCCACTATGTACGGCAGGTTCCATGGTTTGCTTACGAACAAAGCGAACATTTGTTCAATTTTCTGATTTCCACTGTAGCGGCGATTGGTGAGGTAACAGAATTCTCCCAGATAATTCCGGAGATAGCGTGAACTCACGTAATGGTGGATGCCTTCCAGGTTGCGCCTGGCATTGACAATCATAATCTCCGTGTAACGCAATCTGCCCATGTATGGGTCATCCTCGAACCATGGGCGCGGACGTTTGTCGAGGCTGCGGATGCGGATATTCATTCCGGCCGGAAGCTCGTCAGGTGTCAGCGGCGTGGTTTTCCGCGGAACCGGATGGTGGTGGTTGTAAGGAAGGTCTTTCAATGATTCCGGCAGCATCGAAATCAGTCGCAAACGCCCGCCCTGCGCGTGGATGAACCACGGATGGCTATGAGGTAATTGCAGATTCAGTCCCTTTATCTCAACAGGCATCATCTCCAAACCCTGTCCTTCTTCTGATTGTACCTTCAAGCCTTGCTTCGCAGCGGCCTTGGTTGTTTCAGCTCCTGGGTCTGACTTTGCAGGAACAGCCGGAAAGTTGGTTACTCCCGCCGTTAGATGGTCCAGCATCGCGTACCAATCAACCAGATCAGCCATCATCACCTTCATTTTCTGCATCATCAACCAGATGGGGCGATAGTTCCGGTGTCCCAGATGGCGCTGGACCTGCAATGCAGAAATCGATTTCTTCTGGAACGCAACTACACCAATCGCGTAAACCCAATAACGGAAAGGCAGTTTTGAATACTCCAACAAGGTTCCACTGCGCAACGAGGTCTCAGACTGGCATTGTCTACATCGGTATCTCAACTTTGAAGGGAGCCAGAGATGTTCTTTGCTGCCACAGCGGTTACAGAATACACCATGCTTTTCTCTCAAGTTCTTCCACAAAATGACGCAGCTTTCTTCGGTGTTGTACGTTTGAATAAAAGTTAAATAATCCATAATCTAAAACAGTTAAAATGCGGGTGCAATTTAGGCGTAAAATCAAGCCCTGCAAAGGCCTATGGACGGCTTGCGCCTAATCTGACCTAAAATTACACGCTTATAAACGTTTAACGATTCATTTATTAAAAAACAAACCCCTCATTCCATACTCCTTCCTCGCCTCCATCCCCTTTCACCCCATTTCGCGGCTCTCAATTTCGTCACACAATCAATCACACATCCCACACCCTTCGGAACAGACACTCCCCTAACGAAAAACAACAGCTCTCCAATGGGAAACCAATAACCACCGTTCACTTCCGGCTCTCCCTCTTGCTCCCGAGCCCGAATTAGTTTTCTGCTGCATAATTTGGGTTAATGCATACTTTTACCGGACCAATTCAATTCCCAGAATATGCCGATACGCATGGTAGATGACCCCGGAAAGAACCGTGGGCCAGAAGACAACAATCCGGGTCGCCGCAATACGGGCGGAGGCGGCGGTGCGGGCAATTTGATTCCGATGCTGATCGGCTTGCTGTTCCGTTATCCGAAGCTGTTGATTCCGGCTTTGCTGATCGGCGGATTCTTCTTGTGGCGCGGCGGTTGCAATCTGCCCATAGCGGGATTGGATCAGACTGCGCAGAGCACTTTGGTGAAAGGCTGCGAGATGAAGGAAGACGTTTACAAGGAGGCGATGATTTTCGCTGCCTTGAGCGACAACCAGCTCCCCGACGCCATCAGTTTGTTGCCGTACGCGCCGAAAGCCGGCAACCAAGGCGCACAAGGCAGTTGTGTGGCCTGGGCCAGTGGTTATGCGGCACGCACCATTTTGTGGGCGCGGCAGACGGGCAAAGATCCGAATACCCATATTTTCAGTCCGGCCTTTTTGTATAACCAGATTCGCCTGCCCGATTGTCAGGGCAGTTATATCCAGCGGGCGATGGATAATATGCAGGAAGTCGGAGCCGTACGGATGGCTGATTTCCCTTACGATCCCAGCCAATGCGAGCGTGAGCCCGGGGCATCCTTGCGCAGCCAGGCCGCTGCCTTTAAGATCCAAGGGTTTACGCGGTTGACGACAGGACGGACGGCCAATGACCTGAAGACCGATCCGGAATCGATCAAGCAGCATCTGCGTGCCGGTTCTCCGGTTGTGATTGGCATGATGGTGGGCGGCAGTTTCATGCAGGAAATGCTCGGCAAGAAGATCTGGATTCCCAAACGCAGCGATTACGATATGCCCGGTTTTGGCGGGCATGCCATGTGTATCGTAGGTTACGACGACAACCTTACTCCCACCGACGGCGGTTTTCAGATTTTCAACAGCTGGGGACCGGAATGGGGAGAGAACGGTGTAGCCTGGGTGCGTTACAAGGATTTCAATTACTTCAATAAGGAAGCATACGGATTGGAGCCTATGGGCGCCGCCGGATTGTCGGCACCGGCGCGTTTTGAGGCAGCGTTCGGGCTGGTACAAAGCGAGAATGGTCAGACGATTCCTCTGGTATCAGAAGGTGGAAACCGATTTCAGACGGCCCGGCCTTTGGCGGCCAATACCCGGTTCAAGGTTCGGGTGAAGAACAACGAGCCTTGTTACACCTACATTTTCGGACAAGAGACTACAGACAGCAGTTATGTGCTTTTCCCCTATACCGAAAAGCATTCACCTTATTGCGGTGTGACGGGCAACCGCGTTTTCCCCCGTTTTGAAAGCCTGATGCCGGATGCTATTGGTACACGTGATTATATGGCTGTTCTGATTACACGCCAGCCTGTGGATTACCGGAAGATCAATGCTGCCATCAACCGCAACCGGCAACGCGATTTCGGGCGGGCGCTGGAAATGGCCTTGCAGGGGCAGTTGACGCGCAATATTCAATTCCGCGATTTAGAAGGCCAGATTGGGATGCGGGCAGATACCGGCGACAAAAATGCGCTGCTGGTGGTGATCGCGGTAAACAAGCGCTGAGCCTCCTTCAGGTAAGCAAGAGCACTTTTTTTGTTTCGAAGAACGGTCGGTCTATCTGCTCAAAGATGGACTTCTCTTGGATATGGCATTTCGGGTAAGCGGTCAGGAATTCGCGGATTTCTTCATCCAGATGACCGCCTTTTAGAAAAGCCATACCGCGGCCATCGACACCATTCTGCCTGATTTTGCCTTTCACCCAGGGGTAGAAACCGGCCAGGCGGGTGACGGCGCGGCTTACCACGAGATCGAAGGGGCCTTGAATTTGTTCGGCGCGCAGGGCCCGGGCGTCGATGTTGGACAGTGCGAGGCTGGCAGCTACTTCCTGCACCACCTTGATTTTCTTGGCGATGGAATCGGATAGTATGAACTGTGCTTCAGGATAACAGATGGCCAAGGGGATGCCGGGGAAACCGCCACCGGTTCCTACATCGAGAATACGCCAGCCAGGCTGCAGTTTTACAAATCGTGTCAGGGCCAGGCTATGGATAACATGGTGTTCGAAGAAATCGTCCATGTCTTTGCGCGACACCACATTGATTTTAGCGTTCCATTCCCCGTAAAGGGCCGGCAGTTGCAGGAGTTTTTCCACTGCCTCCCCGGCGAGGTCGGGAAAATATTTGTTGAGAAGCTCAGCGTGGTTCACCATACGGTTTTTTTAGCCAGCCAGGCATTGAATCCTACCGCCAGGAGATAGACGGCATAAAGCAGGTCGAGGAATGGATAGGCCCAGAGTAATGCCTGTTGCCTGAGGCGCAAAGCAGTGGCCAGCAGGACCGGAATTCGGAGCAACAGCCAGAGCAGGTAAGCGGCCATTGGCAACCAGAAATAAGCTGTGAACCAAGGCCACACGAAAAGGTTCAGGTAAAAGAGAATCTGTACGGTTCCGAGGAGCATCAGGCGCCAACGGTGTTTAGCTGCATAGTGCTTCCCGATATGCAGGTGCCGGCGCTTTTGCTTCCACCAGGCGGCAAAGCCGGCTGGTGGTTCGGAGAAGGTATGCGTATGGGCCTGGGTAACGACGCAAGTATTGGTAGCTGTGGCTACTTCCTGAACAAAGAGGTCATCGTCGCCGGCGGGCAGGTGGTGATGGCTGGCAAATCCCTTCACATCGAAAAACAGCTTACGGGTATAAGCCAGGTTTCGTCCGACCCCCATGTAGGCCTTCCCCAGAACGGCGAAAGCCAGGTATTGCATGGCGGTTACGAGGGTTTCAAAGCGGATGAACAGATTGAGTAATCCGGCCCTTTTGCGATAAGGAGAGAAGCCCAGCACGAGTGATTTCCCATCGTTGAAACCGGCGGCCATTCCTTTCAGCCATTGGTCACCGGCGGGCATGCAGTCGGCATCGGTGAGGAGAAAGTGGTCAAACCGGGCGGCTTTGATTCCCAGGGTAAGTGCGAGTTTCTTGCCTGTCTTGCGCATCTTTTCATGGTCGAGGCGCACGAGGTTCAGCTGTGGAAAGCGTCCGATCCATTCTCGGACATGGTCGGCTGTATCGTCCCAACTGCCATCGTCGACAATCACCACTTCGAAATGCGGGTAATCCTGACCCAGAAGCGTCGGAATGAGCTGTTCCAGGTTTTTCCATTCGTTGTGTGCGCACACGATAATGCTCACGGGCAGTTGTTCTGCAGGCAGGTTGACAGAAATGTTTCTGGCAGCCGCGGTAAACCGGAACAAATAGAACCAGGCCGCCACGAGCCAGCAGCAGAGTGCAATGCCCAGGAAGTACAGGTCTGCGGTACCTAAAGGCAGGTCCATTACTGCCGTGTTTTGAAGCCGATTCCTGTAGTCGGTGTAGTGGGTTTACCGTCTGTTTTGAATTCAGCTATATCGGCCATGGTGAGTGCCGCTATTGCTTTGGGCGTGCGTTTGTTTTTGGGCAGTTCGCTCAGGCGTATATGTTGGTTTCTCACGGCTTCTTCGATCACCTTGCGCACAGCACGGCCATTGCCAAAGTATTTATCGCGGTGTGTGTAGATATAGGTGATATAGGCTTCCAGGTGGGCAGCTGCGTCGGCTTCGGGTGTAATTCCGCTTTCAGCCAATTGGTTAACCGCGATCTGGTAAAGCTCATCGGGTTTGAAGTCTTCGAATACAAACATACGGTCGAACCTGCTTTTGAGACCGGGGTTGGATTCCATGAATCGATCCATGTTATGGGTATAACCGGCAGCGATCACGATGAATTCACCGCGTTTGTCTTCCATCCGCTTCAGCAGTGTTTCGATGGCTTCGCGGCCATAGTCGCCCCCACCGCCTTCTGTAAGCGAATAGGCTTCGTCCACAAACAACACACCGCCCATGGCTTTATCCAGCATCTCGGAGGTTTTGATGGCAGTCTGGCCGATGTAACCACCCACGAGGCTTTGGCGGTCGCATTCCACCAAATGACCTCTTTCCAGGATGCCGAGTGCTTTATATATCTGCGCCAGGATGCGGGCTACGGTAGTCTTACCTGTACCGGGGTTACCACTGAAGACGCTGTGCAGGGAGAATGCCTTGCGCACGTCTTTACCCTGGTCTTTGTAGAAGCGAACCAATTTAACGAGTTCATCGATATCGCTTTTGACCCTGTCCAGACCGATCATCTTTTTCAGCTTGGAGAGGCTTTCCTTAAGCAGTTCTTCATCGATCGGAATATCCGGCAGCAAGCCTTTATGCACCTTGAAGATTTTCTCCATGTCTTCGGGCATAATCAGTGAGAGCTGGTCTACCGTCAGTTCTTCCGGTTTTTCGGTTTTCATGATCCGGAGCCCGAGGTTCATCTTGGCTTCATCGATCATGGAATTGACCATACGGGCATTGCCGAAGAAACGGTCGCGATCTCGGTAACGGTCTACAAAGTATTTGTACAGAATGTCCTTTGCGTCATTGCTGAACTTCACGCCGCGTTTTTCGCAGGAGAAGTCGGCAATCTGGATGAGTTCCTGCGGCACATAGTCCGGGAAATCATAGAACATATTGAAGCGGCTTTTGAGACCGGGGTTGGATTCGAGGAAGACATCCATTTCCTCCGGATAACCGGCCACGATGATGGCGATATCACCCGCATCGCTGAGTTCTTTGAGCAGCACTTCGATGGCTTCACGTCCGAAGTCTTTGCTGTCTTCATCTTTTCGGGCCAGAGAGTAGGCTTCATCAATAAAGAGGATACCGTCTTTTGCTTTTTTGATGGCTTCTTTGGTTTTGGGTGCAGTCTGACCGATGAATTCAGCCACCAGGTCACCGCGGTCTACTTCGTGCACATGGCCTTTTTTCAGCAGCCCCAGCTCTTTATAGATTTTACCGAGCAAGCGTGCGACGGTTGTTTTACCTGTTCCGGGGTTTCCTCTGAACACGGCGTGGAGGTTGATGCGCTCGTCTTCTTTGAAACCTTTTTCTTTCCTCAAAGAGACAAAACGCAGGTAGTTGGAGTATTCCCTGATTTTGGTTTTGATGGGATTAAGGCCAATGAGGCTGTCGAGTTCCGACATCACATCGTCGAGAGTTTGCACAGCTGCTGCCGGAACCGGTTTGTTATCGCCTTCTTTTTCTTCGGGTGTTTCTTCGAAAGGATCGCCGAGGAATTCCATCTGCAGCATGGGTTGAAAATCTTCTTCCCCTGCTTCGACGTAATCATCACCCACTTCGAACATCATGCTGGCGATTAGTTCGTCCATAAAGATGATTTCGGCATAATATTCACCTCTGGCCCAGGTTCCGACGATATCAGATCCCCAGCCAACGGTGACGGAGTATTTGTCTTCTTCCGGTTTCACGAACACCAGCTTCCCAACGCTCCCTTTGAGGAATCCGTTTGCCGTTCTGAAGTTGAAAATGAATTCCAGTGCCAGGTCAGAACTTTTACGGGTCACGTTCTGCACATTGAGTTCAACCCAGATGTACCGGGTATTCATGGCCGAAAAGCTCACATAGTATTTGCGGTCATCCTCCTTGATGTTGGCATCGGGGCCTTCGTAGAGTTTGACAGTATCGATTTTGAAGTAAGGGTTGACGCCGTTGCGCACGAGTCCTTGGTTCTCGATATAGAAATTTTTCTTTTCGAGCAATTCACCATCCACCCATGCCTCCCAACGGTATTGGCCAGCCCGCCAATAGGTGCCAGGTGTTTTGACACCCCAACCTTCGCGCACGAAGACTACGGGGTCTTTTTTTTCGACCATCCGATCACAGTTCAGGTCGCATATTTCGTTGTTGTCTGCATCGAAGCACTTGAGCTGCATTTTTAGCTTCCAGTTTTTGTCATCGAAGCGTTTGTTGTGGAGGGAGACTTCACAATAGATATAGGAAACTTCCTGTTCATCGAAGACAGAGCGGTACTTTTTGCTGTTATTGGCCAGCCATTCGGTGCTGCTATAGGTCTTGATTTCCCTAAACTTATAGTTATCTGTGCCTGTTGCCATGGTTACGGGTTCAATATTAGCGGAAATGCTTTTTTACTTTTCAACGGCGGGGCTGAAAAAATGTTCTGATTACTGTTATATTTGCGCCCTCGTTCAGCATCACCCTGACGATGTGCAGAACACGGTGAGGTGGGTGAGCGGCTGAAACCAGCAGTTTGCTAAACTGCCTTACGCTTTACGGCGTAACGCGGGTTCGAATCCCGCCCTCACCGCGACGAAACACCCGGCAATGCCGGGTGTTTTTGTTTTGAGGGGGTTAGCGTTGTGAAAGGCGTCGTGGCAGGCAATGAGTTAAGCTAAACGTTTTTACGCGAGTAAGATTGTGTCGAAGCCTACACAATCCTTGCCCAATCAAGGATTCAGCGCGATTTTTGTGCACTATTTCATTCTTTTTCTATGACTATTATTGATTTTATTCAACAATACGACACTGAATCCAAGTGTCGCCAATTATTCAAGACACTGCGCGATGAGGTTGGAGTGAGCTGCAAACGCTGCGGAAATCAATCACATTACTGGCTGGAAACAAGGTGTATGTACAGATGTAAGGCTTGCAAAGCTGAATATTCCTTGAGGAGCGGTACGATGATGGAGTACAGCAAAAGGAGCTTCCGTGACTGGATGTATACGATGGCATTCATGGCCAACAGCAAGAAACCTGTTGCTGCATTGGAAGTTCAAAAAAATCTGGGTTGCAGACATTATAAGTCCACCTGGGTTATGATGCATAAAATCCGGGTAAGCATGGGGCAACGGGTTGATTGGTATGCACTTACTGATTATCTGCGCGCCGGAAACAGCTCGGTACCGGTAAGAACCAAACAGGCAAACGAGGAATGCTATCTTCCTGCTGAGGAAAAATTCAAACTCACTACCAGGATAGTAGAGGCACGAGGGCAGAGTTATTTGTTACCTGACGATCACCCATTCGCGAACGAGGCGAATGGTCGTTTTCGTTTGGTTTCATTCACAAGACAAGAAGCCCACTATGAGCGATGGCACCATCCTGTAAAACGCAAATCCGGCGGGAATTACGTAGAACGACCATGGGAGTCCAAACAAGTCTTTGACGACGTTTTTTGCGGCGGAACAACCTACAAACGGCTCGGCTGGTTTGACGAAGATCCGAACAACAAGTGGCTCGGCTTTTACCGAATTATGGCTGTAAACATGCGCCGCAATTTGGAAGGCGTATATCACTTTGTCAGTGATCGTTATTTACCAAACTACATGAATGAATTCGCTTATTTCACCAACCGAAGGTATTTAGGGGGCGAAAAACTCATGCGCTTATTGACGCTAGCAGCCAGTAAACCCTGGCATATTCCACACTTTGTGTAGGGTTCGACACAATCGGGGTTAGCAGAGTCCCGATTCCTTAACCGACCAAACCCTAAACCACCGGTTTAGCCTCTTGAAGTTACCCCAAACCCGCTTTCTCAACCCCTTGCTTTTCTCTTTCGGCATCTGCCAGTTTCCCGTCTTTTGTCAAAACGCATCATGAACCTCTCTCCTTACAACCAGATGAAGCCTCTCCTTTTCTTCCTCACGCTGATCCCAAAAAACTTTCCAAGAGATTCCATCCACCCAGCACCTTTCACGATTCCACCTGTAACACTTCCAACTTTTTCACCTGACAGGTTCCCACCAACCCAATTCAAAAAAAAGAAAGCCACCGTTTAACGATGGCTTTCTTTTCGTCGGGGAGACAGGATTCGAACCTGCGGCCCTCTGGTCCCAAACCAGATGCGCTACCGGGCTGCGCTACTCCCCGCCTTGTCTTGGTCCGTCGCTGCTGTCGGATGAAATCCAGTTCCAGAAGCGCTTTCCGCGATCCCGGTTGGACTCGAACCAACGACCCACAGCTTAGAAGGCTGTTGCTCTATCCAACTGAGCTACGGGACCAGAAGGGGGCGCAAAAATAGGCATTTCGCCCACATTCACCGCATAGAAAAAAATAAGATTCACTCAACAACCACTTTGCCCGTTTTTTAATTACCCCTCTTGCAACTTGATTTAGAAAGTGTAGTTTTGACGCAAAGAGCAAGAAAGGCTTCTATGAAAAGATATCTACCAGCCCTCCTACTCGGCATCCTCGCATCGCCAACGGCTTATGCCCAACAAGGAGTTTATTCAGGCGCAGTGCGCGACGAATCAGCAAACCCTATTGGGGGTGTTGAAGTAAGCGACAACCTGAGCAGTGTGATTACCAAAACCGACCGCAGCGGAAACTTTAAACTCAACCTGTCTGCCGGAAAACACATTATCAGCTTCCGTCTCAACGGGTATCAGGAAACAGCCGATACCATAGAAATAACTGCAGGCGGCTCCATTGGCAAAACCATTATCATGCAAACGAGTTCCGCACGCATGACAGACCTGGTAATCGTCGGGTACGGAACCACCCGACGCCGTGACCTTACAGGCTCGGTAGCGTCTGTAAGAGGCGCAGAAGTGAAGGATATGCCAGCCCCGAGCTTCGAATCTGCATTGCAGGGAAAAGTGGCCGGCGTGCAGATAACCACCGGAAGCGGAGTTGCAGGTTCTGCAAGCCTGGTGAGAATCCGCGGCGTGGCTTCCATTTCCGCTTCGGGCGACCCGCTGTATATCGTCGATGGTATCCCTGTAACGCAGAACTATTTTATCAATGGCAATAACGGCGGCTTCAACAACAACCCGCTGGCAACCCTTAATCCAGAGGATATAGAATCCATAGAAATCCTGAAGGACGCAGCCGCTACCTCCATCTACGGATCACGCGGCTCCAACGGCGTAGTGCTCATCACCACCAAACGCGCCAGCAAGAGCGGTTTGCGCTTTGAATTCACCTCGCGTGTAGGAACCTCGCAGCCTACCTATAAGCCGCAAATGCTCAATTCCGCCCAATACCTGCAGATGTACCAGGAAGCCTGGGAAAATGATGGCGGAACCGGACGCGCTCCCCTTCCCAATAATATCTCCTGGGAAGATGCGCAACGCACCAATACCAATTGGGTGGACGAAACCATGGGCGTTGGACTCAAAACCATGTATTCGCTCGGAACCTCCTATAAAAAAGGCAAATTCGGCGCCTATCTCGGTCTAACCAGCGATGATAACGGCAGCTTCATCATCGGCAGCCGCTACCGCCGCAACTCCGTGCGCCTTAACCTGGATTTCGAACCGATTAAAAACCTGAACATCAACGTAAACACCTCCTATAGCCAAGGCACCAACTTCCGCGTCGACGGCGCCTGGAGCGGCGGTTTCGGCGCTGCCATGAGTACCGCGCTGCCCATTTATCCAATCTACGATTCCACCGGTGCATTTTGGCGCCCCGGCAACGGTAGCCTCAACCCGGTGGCCGTGCGCAAACTGAAAGACTGGCGCACTACCGAAAACAGAAGCATCCACAACTTCAAAGCCAGCTACCGCATCAACGAACGCTGGTCGGTTACCGCTTCAGGCGCAGTGGATATCATGGACTTCTTCGAAGACATCTACGAGCCCCGCGCGCTGATCAATACCGACCACGCCGGTATCGCCAAACGCAGTCCGCGCAATACCTTCAACTACAACTACAACCTCCTTACCCAATACACTTTCCTCGATAACGACAAACACGAACTCGATGGAATGGCCGGAACTGAATTCCAACGCTCCGATGTGAAATCCAGCTACATCGAAGTGAGCGATATGGCACATGCCCTCTATAAAGGTGAAAGCGGTGGCGAGAAATCAACACGCATCGAACGCCAGAATGCTACCGAAGCATTCGCCTTCGCGAGTTACTTCCTCCGCAGCAACTATAAATACAAAGGCCGCTACATCTTCCAGTTCACCCTGCGCAGCGACGGCTCTTCGCGCTTCGGACCCAACAATGCCTACGGCTTCTTCCCCGCCGTATCCGGAGCCTGGATCGTGAGCGATGAACCTTTCATGCGCAGCTTCCGCCGCCAGAACTTCCTGAAAGTGAAAGCAGGCTTCGGCCGCACCGGCAACACACCCAATGAAAACTATGCCTGGAGGGGAACCTTCACGCCGCCGCAGAATTCATACGGCTACAACGGCCAGCCGAGCATCTTCCCTACCCGCCTGGCCAATCCTGACCTGCGTTGGGAAACATCCGATGTATTCGACTTTACCATAGAAGGTGGTTTCTGGAAAAACCGTCTGACCTGGGAAATCTCCTATTATAACAAGAAAACCAGCGGCGTTATCCTAGACCTGGCTGTGCCGCGCTCACTCGGATTCTCTTCCTATTACGACAACGTAGGCGCTATCCGAAATACCGGTGTTGAACTGTCGATCAATACGCGCAACATCGTGAAAAAGGCATTCAGCTGGAGCACCAACTTCAACATCGCACGCAACTACAACGAAATACTCGATATCGGCGTCTATACCCAGGATGCTGTTTCCGGCGGAACCAACGACACCCGTGTGGTGGTAGGCCAGCCGGTTGGAACCAACTACCTCGTGCGTTTCGTGCGGGTGGATGAAGCCACCGGCAGACCGGTTTACCTGGATAAAGATGGAAACGAAACCTTCACTTGGACCAACGACAACCGCGTAGCTGTAGGAAGTGTACTTCCAGATGCTGTGGGTGGTTTGACCAATACCTTCACCTACAAAAACTGGAACCTGAAGTTCCTGATGGTGTACAAGATTGGTGGTAACATCTACAACTCCAGCGCCAAGCGCCAGAACGGCGTAGTAACCGACTGGAACATGACCACCGACTACTTCGACCGCTGGCAACAGCCCGGCGACCAGGCCAAATACCCGAAGCTCTCACGCGAAACTTCGGCTTACGGACTTCCGCCTGATCCTTACCAGTACAACACTACCTTGTTCCTGGAAGATGGAAGCTATCTCCGACTGCGCAACGTTTCCCTCGGCTACCGACTGCCCTCGCGCTGGTTCGGCGATAAAATCCAAAGCTGCCGACTGGTATTCACTGCCGTAAACATCCTGACCTTCACCAACTTCACCGGTGGAGACCCCGAGATCGCCCGCGATTTCGAAAACCCGGCCGACCGGAACATGAGCTCCAATATCACCTATCTCACCGCTCCCCAGGAAAAATCGTATAACCTCACCCTCAACCTCACCTTCTGATCCGATGAAAATGAGATTCCTGAAACCAATCATGTTGCTCACTACGTTGAGCATAGCAGGTGCAGCCTGCAATAAAATGCTGGATCTGAAGCCGGAAAACCTGACCCTGGCCGAGGAAGCATTGAACACACCGGCCGATGTACAGGCTTTGCTGAATTCCTGCTACGACGAGTTCGCCAACCTGATGAACGGCTCCGTGCAGAACTACCATGAACTGATGGGCGAACACCTCAGCGAACCGCCCAGCCTCGCCGGTAGCCTGTACTTTTCAGTCTACAAGCGCGGAACCTTTTCCTTCCGCACTGCCGACCGCGAATACCTGGACTTCTACAACTGCATCCTGCGCGTCAATACCATCTTCGGCCGCATGGGCAGCGTGCCCGGGATTGATGCCGCAACAGCAGATCGGCTGAAAGGTGAAGGCTATTTCCTGCGCGCCTGGTGCCATTGGGAACTGGTGAAACTCTGGGCACAGCCCTACGGTTTCACCGCCGATAACAGCCATCCCGGTGTTCCGATCCGCCTGAATGCCGATAAGAGCATCGAGTTGCGCAGCACCGTCAAACAGGTTTACGATCGTATCCTGCTCGACCTGGACTCTTCCATCACCCTCATTCCGGAAAGCAACGGCAACTACGCCGACCGCCATGCCGCCACCGCCCTGAAAGCCAAAGTATTGTTCTTCATGAACCGCTTCAGCGATGCGCTTGCCGCGGCCAACACTGTGCTGAACAGCGGCCGATACAGCTTCTCCGATTCCCTCAACCGCTTCACCTCCGAAGTACCGCAGGAAACGATCTTCAAACTGGTTAGCACCGGACCAAGCGATAACCGCGGCAGCGCCCTCATCAATAACTACCGCTCCGACAACAACCCCAACCCCAACCTGAAGCCTTCCAAAGCCTTTGCCGCCATCGCCATGCAAGGCCACGACCGCCGCAGTGCTTTCTACGAGGCGAAAAACCCGGGTAAAGCCAATGAATACTTTGTTTGCCATAAATTCGACAAGGATTACTTCAACGTGCCCCTCTTGCACTACACCGACCTGATGCTGCTGCGCGCCGAATGCCTGCTCGAAACGGGCGGCGACAAAACCACCGCCATCGACGATGTGGACCGCGTGCGCAAAAGGGCATATGGAAGCAACTGGACCGCCCTCGATAACCTGATTCCCGCCCAGCAGCTCATGGACTCACTCCGCCTGCAGCGCAAATTGGAAATGGCCTTCGAAGGCGACTGGACCCTGCAACAACGCCGCATGGGTGCCAAAGGACTCAATATCAAAATCAGAAACTCACCCTGGAACTGCCCGGGGATGGTTCTTCAATTCCCTTCAAGCGAAAACACGAAGGGATTTGTTTTCAATGAAGAAGGAGGATGCGACTAATGAAAAACACCATCAAACTGCC
>Ga0315902_10002007_pt1 | contig 32301 bp, 33 predicted proteins | sample LakEriMetagenome_9_FD_203523 | JGI IMG/M metagenome (GOLD analysis project Ga0315902, IMG submission 203523) | Freshwater fungal communities from buoy surface, Lake Erie, Ohio, United States - Buoy 12 MA117 | ecosystem: Environmental > Aquatic > Freshwater > Lake > Lake biofilm | place: USA... | reverse complement strand
TTTTATGCATTATCTCACAAGCTACCATAGCATCTGCTAAGTCTGTATTATCAATCAAATAGTTTTTTAAATCGGTAATCATTGAAAGAAACCAAATATCATCGCAGTAAGTGTTCAGGTAATCAATTAAATAAGAGTTACCTCGTTCTGCGGTGATATCGTTTTTATAATATCCTACGGAGTCATCGTCCTTAAAAAATCCCTTACCTAGGAAGATTGGTTTTTTGGCCAATAGATGCAGTTTACCAGCGTCTTTATACTTTTGCTTTACAACACCACCACGGTTAATCTCAATCATTGCGATTGCGTTGTTATAATACTCTTGCATAAGTATCATATTCTTTACAATCATATCAGGGTCTGAGTCCCTTTCCGAATAGTGAGCTACATATCTATTGGTATCAATATCCTTAATTACAATTGCTTGGTTAGAACCATCTCCCATATTCTTAGAGTTGAATGGAATAGGGTCAATACCTGCAATGTAAGTATGTCCATCTCTTGGTTCTTCCAAGAAATGCATAGCACTTGTTATGTCTGCTTTCTTCTTGATTGCCCCATCGTAGTCATAGTACAGATAAGAACGATCAATCGGAGGCCGAGTACTTAGGATAATTCTTTCTTGATTATCCAACTTAGTCATAATATGTTTTGGAAAAGCACCATGACCAGCAACAGAAAATACCTCATTGATTTCTAATGGGTATTGCTTGATAAATGAATTGAGGTAAGACTTATCTTCTAGTTTATCTAGCGTCTCCCTTGTCTTCATAATCCATTCGGTTGCGGCTTTCTCATCGCTGTGACCATTGGGGCAGAAGTTCAGAATTTTGCCAGTTTCTTTCCCATTTATGTCTAATTCGGGTGCTTCCATAATCCCTTGATTACCAGGAAGAAAGAGGGTAAGTATCTTCAATTCTTCGGCATTTTCCCACAAAGTTTTGGCTAATTTCTGGCCAATTGAAGTTGCCTCTCCGGCACTTCCTCCGATGACAATTGGAGCAACCTTTACGAACCCCGACTTGGTACTTGCCTGAGCAGATTTGTAAACCTTATCTGCCTTGGGATGGAGCATACACTCGTCAATAAAAACGTGCATTGCACGATATGCCTCAAATGCTGTTGGAGTATCTACGGTCTCCTTAGTAATGATTTGAGAGTCCAAACCAGTAACACGGCCTGTCTTTGTATCTCTTCGCCCAAGGTGTAAGTAACCTTCTTGTCTAGTTGATACAATACCAGGCCGAGCGTAATCATCAAATTCATCATATACTACACGAAGTTTATCTTTAAATAATGCTTCCAGACGTTTCTTGTCTGCCGATGTTATCAAGGATGTTGATCCTGGATTAGTCATTGCAATCCACATCGGAATAATTCCCCCAAATATAAATGACAAACCTACCTCACGCCTTTTTGTTATAAATAAATCGTGATTGGTTCGTCTTGCTTCTAGGTATCCGTTATAGATTAAATCATCTATATCTCGCCAAATCGGTCTCTTTTTGAAACCTCTGGCGTCTTTCACGAAGCCTTGAGTCAATGAGTAATAGTGAGGCCCAACCAAACCAAAACGACCCTCGACCCAATACTCTTTCTCTTTGCCCCACCAAAGTTCTTTTTCCTTTTGTGTTGCGTTCGGGTTTAGACCATGTTTCGAAAACCATTTTTCGTATTCAAATTTGGATGCCTTCATTTTCTTTGTGATACACGATCCAAGAAACCACCTTCCTCTTCTAGATTTTCATCTTCGGGATAGGCTTCTAGTTTCGCTAGTTTCAAACTCTTATTGATTTTATCTCCTGCTTGGAGTAATTGAAATAGACCCTTCTGATATGGGTCATCGAGGTCGAGCATCTCATCCCGGACTTTCTGCATCAATTGTTTAGATGCTGAGACTAGAGTAGCATAAAAGTCTTTCGCAGGATCAAAACCTTGAACCTGGAGTTTCTCAATGGCTTCGGCCTCAGAAATATTATTTGCTTTTAGGTACTCCGAGAGTTTCTCTAAGCTCGTTGATTTTTCGCTTTTGGTCTTCAATTTCTTTTTGTGTTTTGTTTGCTTCGATTGGGTTTCCTACTGCTGAGTAATACTCACACCAAGAAATTAATTTTTGAAGTTCAATAACTTCTTTTTCAATTATTTGTTTATTGCTCTTAGCCATAATTCTAAATCAAAATTTGATAAATCACCTTCTGTGATTGGGTCTCCCAAAGATAAGTAAAATCTGCAAATATTCCCTAGAGTAAATAACTGCTCTCTAGTAGCAGTATTCTTAAATCTATCGTCATTATCTAGTCCTCCAATAAGAGCGAGATGTATCTCTGAACCAGGACAATATTCCAAGGTATGTAGTTTACCAGTCGGACATATACAATGCGTAAAGATAGGCGTTCTATTAAGCCCACCAACGTGATACTTCTCAGAAGTAAATCTTACTTTACCTTTTTCGTGTCTGTGTACGTCACAAACTTTTAAATCTATACGGCTATATGTCCAATAGAGTTTCATTCTCTTTGGTATGATATGATTAATCTGCTCAAATAGAACTCTGCTTTCTTCAGATCTTCTATCCCATTCTTGTGCTCAAATCTCCACAAGTATTTTTGGATATTTCCTTTGAGGTATCCTACAAATTGCTCTTTGGTCATAGATGCCTCAATGGCTTCTAGACATTCTACATTTCCTTGATTGTAATGCTTTGGTTTGTTTACTACGTCAAAACTCATTTTTTAAATTCATTAGGTGGCACAAATATACATAATTCTTTGGGTACTCGATAGAAATTATCAAATCCTTTACGATCTTGAGTGAAAATTCTAACCTTTTCCTTATATTTTTCGTTGAATATAATACTTGATTTGCAGAAGATTGCAGCATTAGTTTCCTTGCAGATAATCACGTACCAAAAGGGAGTTTCTTTCCACTTCTCTTTGCGTTGTAGGAATGAGACCGATTCAAAAGGAAAGTCTTCACGAGTAGTCCATTGTCTCCTAGACTTCATTTCTACTTCCCAATAGTATTTAATACCGTTGCGTTCCGAAAAGAAATCAATACCATAGATGTCACAATTCTCTGAAATATCGTGACCTACAGAACGCAAAAATGCCATAAGTAATTCCTTACCTATGGCATCATTATCATCAAACGATTTTTGATTGAATCTCAATTTCTAAACCTATAGGCGAGAATCATTCCTATAAGGCAAGACACTACTAGATACCACCAATTGAAGTGTTCTTTATTGATGACTGGACTTGGGACTTTTACTTCAAAAGGTATTGTGTCTCTAAAACGTATTGTATCTGGTTTTACTCGTAAGAAAATACGATCTCCTTTTTTATACACAACAACTCTTTTTGTTTCGTAGGTAGTATCGTGTTTGAAAATAAATGAATCCCTATACTCAGGAACCGGAACTTTTATCTGTTTAATAATCGTATCTCTTATGACTACGGTATCTGTGCTGCAAAGTTCTACACCATAGTGATTAACTAAACAAGCGTGTCTTCTTTGTGGGCTTCTGCAAGAGGCTGCAAGAACAAGTATCAATACATAGAAGAACAAAAGTATCAATGCTGTTTTTTTTGTTTTATTCATAGTGCAAATATAATGTTTAACCTTGCAATATTGTTACAAAAAAATTGAGGCCACAAAATGCGACCTCAACTTTACCTAAACAAATCAGAATGGAAAACCAAAAAACAACGTAACAAATATATGTTAATTTTGTTACAAATTTTGGATTTTTTCCGAATCGCCTTATGAAATCTCGCAAGCTCCACCAGCACACGCTGCTTCACCTGCCAAGTTTGTGTTGTCGCTAGTTTCGACAATATTTGCGACATTGATTCCCTTTAAAGACTTTGACAATTCTAAATACTTAGCCTCATCGATTTCCTCAAAAGGAGTCTGCTCATAAGATCCTAAATCCTCAGGCATAAATGACAGACCGTTGTAATGGTTTTGGTTTTCCCACAACCATTCACCCACCATTCCCCACTCGTTCTGTTTCATGGTAACAGTAGCTGATACGTTGTGTGTATTCTCACCATAGATGTGACCAGGCTTAATCCATTTTTCGTGGAGTAACTTTACTCTCTCCAAAAATGAAATTGCTGATTCTGAGCCCCTTGTCAAAGCACGTTTAGGAGCAGCAATGGGAACAGAAACATAAGCCTCTCTAGAATCATAAACGCTGTCTTCCAATAAGTCTGGATGATTAATGTACAAGTAAGTGTACAACGCCTCAGATTTACCCACACGCATTCTACGAATGTAGTACTCAGAATGCCAAGCGTGTACTCCAGAAGAACATCCAAGAACGATTGATGCAGTTCCCGATGGCTTGATTGTTGTGACTCTTGCTGACTCATTAATTCCGATGGTATTTGCTACGAATTTATTCGTGCGAACGGCCGCCTCTGCTGCTTCTGACAAATCAAGGTTAAGAACAACTCCGGAGGCTATTCCGGTCATTCCAACACCCAATAAAGCCTCACGTTCGGTTACTTCTTTCCATTCGGGTCTCAGATAATGGAAGTCTGTGTACGATGCTTGAAGTGTTCCAATGAATGCTGCACTCTCTGCTCTCTGTTCTAAATCAAATTGGTCTATGATATCAGACGCATTGATTTCTACTAGATTACAGAATTGGAATGAGTTCAAACTGATTTCTGCACAAGGATTTGTTCCAAGTTCTAGGTCGTTTGTAAACAAGAACCCAGGCTCTCCTGCATTACTTGCTTCAACTTTTTTCCATAGGTTCAAGAACATATTTTTGGATACAGCACCATTGCGTAAAATCTTTACAGAGTTATTTGCTCTACCTCGCTGTGGGTTTGTTTCGTACCATTTTCCAGATTTGCAAGTAAGCATATCCTCGTCATCGTAATCGAACAAAGCAATCATTGCTGATCTACGAATACCTCCAGCCAAAACTGCATTTGCAATGTGGCACAGAATATCGTGGCACTCCAATGATGATAGTTGTTCTCCGTCTTTCTTACGTTCAAGGATTGCTTCGATGTGCATTAAGCAAATCTTCAATGGTTCAGGACCTGGAGCAACACCACCACTTGTGATTAGTCTCTCTCCCTTTGCACGGATAGAACGGAAATCAAAGTTGGGTTTCCAAGAGCTGAGGCCGAAGTAAGACTTCATCAAGACTTTAACTGAGTCAGCCCATCCTTCAATATTGTCTGGAATGAGGTAACGTCTTGTCTTCGTTGGTTTAGATATTCTAGGCAACTTACTGATATGATTGCGAGATACGCTATACCCCACACCAGTACCCGAAAGAAGTAAGAACATAGTTTCGTTAAAGGCTCTATAATCATCAATGTGCAAATAAGAGCAATTGAACAGACGAGCGTTATTAACCTCAATGGGCTTACCGCTAAATTGTAAAGAACGCATTGAAGGGAGAACCTTCTTTTCAAACACCATTTCATAGTTTGTTCTGATTAATGTTTCTAAATTTGGAAACTTACGAATGTGCATCTCCATGTTGCGAGTCACTAATTCTTCCCAAGTTTCTCTTCTGAATTTTTTCTCATCGTACTTGGCATACTTGCTCCATACAACGATGTCCGATAGAATTTCGTGATTTACTTCCATAATTAAAATTTCTTTCCGTGTTTGTACCCACGCAATGAATTGTACTTCATTTTCAACTCGATGTGCTTCTCAAGGTCAATATCTAAACCTCCGCACAAATCAAATAGACGAATAGCAACGTCTGCTACTTCGTCTTCAAAAGAAGATTTTACAGCCTCTTCAAATTTATGCTTCCATTCTAACGTATGAAGTAAAAATTCTTCATCACTAGAATCCAATGCTAAATCTCTGACTAATTCATTTGCTGCAATTGAATCGCAACGATAATCTTTGCGTAATGCTTCTTGTGCTTCTGCTAATTCAGATACGATTAACATCAACATTTCTGACACGTTTCTTTCCGTGTCCCAAAAGCCTTTTTCTTTGGCTGTTAAGTGTGCTTGTGCTATTAAATTTTTCATAAGGGCTACAAATATAATCTGAGCCCCAGCACAAAAACAAATTATTTTTTAGTTGATTTTCCGTTTCTGCCGTTACGAGCACGATTTGCAGAACGCTTTTCAAGCACCATACTGCCTGACTTTGTGTGACTTAGGTCAACTCCATTAGAATGACGCTTACCATAAATTTTTCTTTTGCGAGCCTCACGATTTAACTCAACTCGTTTAGCAACCTGATCGGGTCGGTTATTATATTCTTTCTGAGCGGAGTAATCTCTACCTGTAGCTTTGTTTGAACTAGCTCTCTTATTTTTACCAACAATCTTATTTTTGGCCATTGTTATAAAAATATTTATCAATCAAAAGGCTGTCATTAACCTTTCTCATACTTTCCAATACCATTGCCGCAGAATCACACATTATTTCTGAATGATGTAATTGTTCTTCTGCTTGCTCTTCAACATTAGGGCGAACAGCAACTGCCATAATTAAGGCAACAATTGCTAGTGCGTAAAGAAGTTTCATATCTTACCGAGGTTTTTATAGATGCTTATTTCTGTTATTAGTGCAGAACATAAACTATCTTGAGTTTTTAACATTTTAGACATTCTATCAAGCTTTGCCTCACAAATCGCCAATCGTTGTTCGCATCGATCATTAATATTTTTGCTTTGACTCTCTGCACGATAATACAACACGCTGACAACAACCAACATCAAAAACGTAATGGCTTTGGTTGGGTCAGATTTAAATTGTTCGAAGTCTATGGGTAATTTCATTTAAGTAATTATAAACAAGGGGGATAGTAAGGGAATATTTGATCTGGAGGACAAGGAAATGTAAAGCTTGGCTCAATGTATTCTATTTCCAATATTTCCTGCAAACTCAAATTGTAATCAAAGAAAGCATCTCTTTCTTCTTTGGTGTATTTTTCATCTAGAGATTTAGCAATATATTCTTGCTGTACGGTACTGATGCAATTGTGAATTTTATTATTCCAAAGTATATACTCATCTGATGGAGAAACCACTTCGTTAACATAGACAGAATAACCTACAAAGAAATAGGAAGGTAGAGTACTCTGGGTATCACTTACTAATTCGTATTCTTCAGAGTTTACATTTGTTGCTACCACAACGCCATCAATCACTAAATCTTTGTTTGAAACAACGACTTCTGTGTTGTTATTATCGGTTCCCCATATAATTATTGCGTCTGATTTTCTAACTATAATCTTCATATTAAAATTCAATTACAAAGGTTCCGATATTGTTTAAGTTTACATAGAAGTTGGTATCCACGCTACCAACAGTTGTGTCATAAACCCCAAATCTATTGCCATTAATATTACCATTAAAGGAAGTAAATGTACCTGCGATGGCTATTTTTGTAGAGTTTCTTATGAAACGATTATATAAAACATTACCAGCAGGAGAAACTTTCGGGAAAGATGCATCTAGTGTGCCGTTGTGAGAAACTCTAGCAAAATTGGCTTTTGGGGAAGTAAAGTTACCATTAAAATAAACGTATTGACTATCTACGTTGATTGTAATAAGAACCCTATCGTTTGTTCCTCCAGCAAAATTTGTAGAGAACGTACTGTCTGGAACCAATGTGTCTTTGTGTATTTTACATAGGTTTTGAGGAATACTTGTACCGTTAAAATTAGTCATAGTCTGGCCTCCTATGTATAAATGATCTCCATAAATACCTATTCCATAACAAGGACCGTTAAATCCACTATTTGTACCGGTAATATCGGCACCGTCACTCATTCTAATTTTAATGAAATTGTTTCTTGTTGTGCCGTTATAATTAGTAAAAATACCAACTACATAAAGATTTGTACCATCTGTAACCATGCTGTTTACTTCCGTACCAGCAATACCTGATCCAACATTGAATGTTGCGTCAACGGTAAAGTCTGGATTTAAACGAATTAATCTATTTGCACCTAATGTGTTGTATGAAGTAAATGTACCAGCACAGATTAATTTACCATCGGGTTGAATTATTACTGCTCTTACACTACCGTTAAAAGCACTACCCAAACCCTTTCTAGAGAAAGTACCATTTCTATTTATTTCTACAAAATAAGGAGCAGTCTCTGTACCATATGTGGTAAAAAAACCATAAAGTAAAACCTTATCATTGTACAATGTACCATCCCAAACGTAGTTATTTAAACCACTTCCTATGTTTGTGTTTATAGTTGAGTCTGGATTATTATTTAGATTGGATATAGCATACAATCTGTTTGTAGGACTATTAAATGTCCCACTTATCAATAAGTCCCCAGGGGTTCTTGTTGTTCTGGTTTTGGAGTCTGGTATTACTTTAGTTAACATCGCAATGAGGACTATTGGGGTTAAACTGACAGAATCTTTGTTTATAAAGATAATCTAAGCCATCGAATGTATGAATTCCTGTGGGTTCTGGAAACACTTCGTATTGGTTAAAGTCTTCAGGGATATCTGAGTACCAAAGTATATCGACTGAACACTTAGGGCTAGTTTCAACGCATACATTTCTACCCATCTTATCCGGGCCATACTTTGTGCACAAATGTCCTATCTCTACGACCATACAGTCTTTAAATCCGTATACATTCTCACGCACTTCTTGCTGTATCGTTGGTTTCAACGATTCCCAAACAGAAGGCTCAAATTCATATTTACAAAATATCATTATGATGTTATTGCTATTGCTTCTGCGTCTGTAAATGCTCTCTTAGCAATTCCAACCGCAAAAAGTTTAGTTGTGTTATTGTATGGCTCTACCTCTGAAGTGGAACCCTCGTAACTCAATACTCTAATTGCATCCATATTCAAAGACATTGCTCCTATTGTATGACTACCTTTGAGTACGCCATTTATGAATAACTTTTGAGTTGTTGTAGTATATACTAAAGCTATTTTTATTCTACTTCCAAAAGCATACGGAGACATATCTATAGCTAGGTTGCCTTGATAAGTACCTCCAGAATAAGTCTGCCACCATAAGAATCCACCTCCATTGTTAAATACACCAGAAGAATGTGCCCAATAAGGAGTATTCGCTGATCTCCAACCAAATACTGTTCCCTCGTTATATGGGTTGTGAATGTATTCTATAAAAGCAGTTCCTGCTGTAGCACCAATAAGGCTAGAAATTCCACTTTTTGTCAACTGATCCGCACCTCTTGTAACTGTTGTAGCCCAAGTTCTAATATAACTAGTTGCTCTTGTGTTTGAAGATCTTGGGACCATTGTTTCAGCTTGTGGTCCCCATAGTAAAACAGTTCCTCCTGCTGGAGTAATATTACTTAAAGAGGAATTACTTAGCCAAAATTGAACTAAGAAGTAATCTATTGTTGGGTTCCACCATACGCATCTAAACCAACCATTACCAACATTTTCCATATAAGCAAAATGCCCAGCTCTAGTTCCCGATACCACTCCATCTATCAAATCAAAAGAAGCACCAGGGAAATTACCTAATACATCAACAACAGTTAAATAACGAGTATTCTCATATTTAGCATAGACGCTTTGACATTGTATTGAATTAGAAATAGACTGATACCAACCACTAAAATTACTACCCGATGTAGTCATTCTGAAAGAATTATTACTTCCATCAGGACAACGAACTCCAGCTTGAACCAATGTACCACTAGCATTAGGACTCCAAATTCCTCCAGTTATAGTCATGTTTTCACTATATCTTACAAGGTTTGTTCTAGTTGGTTCGATGGTTATTCCTTGCTCATTACCATAGTAATGGTCCATAGCAGGAACATTTAATCTATTGGTTAATTGGAAGTATGGACGAGGAGACCAAGGGGCAGCAGTTTTATTTGTTTGCTCCCATTGATAGCCATATATGTAGCAAAACTGACCTGCTACCGCTGCACTACCAGACTCATCGCCAGTAAATTCTATTCTAACACCAGAAGCCCCACTACCCGATATAACTGTCTTACTTACCCTATACCAACCTCCACCGTATTCTTCTATAGTCCATCTATTTCCTACGTTTGAAGAAATAACAGCACCAGTAGCAATATTGAATTTAACTTCTTGTCCTGTTACAGAGCCGTCTCTGAGACCCAAAACATAACAACTTCCGGCCTTTACAAAAAGACTTTCGGTTTGTGCATAGCCATAATAAAATGATCCCCCTGGACTACCGAAAAACGAGAAAACCCCATTAGCAGTAGCTTCAACTTTCCAAGCGTTTACTTGTCCGTCTAAAGGATTTGCTATAACATTAGGGGTTTTAGTAATGTTATTATTGACAGTCCAAACAGAAACATCGTTAAAGTCATTTGACCAAGCCGCATTGTTCCAAGGAGCATCAACAACAAAGCCATCTTTATCATAGGCTGTCTTAGCCGTACTTCTTAGAAACTCCAAGTCACCACCACCCCCAATAGGAAACTGGGTAAATACTTTATTCTCTTGATATACAGCAGGATAGTTTAACAAAGAGAAGTCAGCAAACAAGTCGGATCTATTGTCTGAACTAGTGTTTACTTCAATATAGCCAGTAGAGTTATTAAATTGGTCGTGGAAATTTAAAAATTGTGTGTCTATGACAGCAGAAACTCTGTAGTAATAAGTTACTCCATTAGTTAAATTTATAAACTGATAGGAGTCTCCTGTTACTTCAAGGTTTTCATAAACAAACGTAGCAAATGTGGGAGAAGTACTAAGATCTATAAGGTAGTAATAAGCCTTTGGAAGAGGTCCCCAATTGGCTGTAAAGAAAGTTGCCCCGACATTAGTTGCAGGTAATAGAGTTACAGTAACAGTTGATGTTGCTGCTGCTCTTATGGGATTGGGTATATTTAGGTTTGGTCCTATCATATACCGTAGGCAATCACAGATCCGCTTGTAAGTGTTATTGAAGTTATGTAGTCACCTTTAGGCATTACCCAATATGCACCTCTGTTTAGGGTCTGAGCCCCAAATCTAGATACGATATTAACACCATTTTTATCTAAGGCGGCAGCAATAACAGCATCCTCATTTACAATAAAACTCTGAAATGCTCCGGTAATCGGAGACGTGCCATATATCATAGTAGAACCTGTTAATCCTGCTGAATAATCTAAGGTTCTTGAAAATACTTCTTGCATATAACAAAGATACTAAATTTTGGTAAAAAACAAAAGCGAGACTAACCTCGCTTCTTTGCCGTCTTTGCAGACTGTTTAAATGCTTTTGTTGTGGGAGAACCTTTTGACCCAGGCTTTCTCATCTTCTCTCCGCTTCCCTCAGCAATACGCTTACGTTTGGCGTGAATGTTTGCATACAATCCTTGTTTCATTTTCCTTGACCTCTATAGGGTTTTTTGTAGTTTTTACTACCTTTCGTTCCGCTAGTTTTTGTCTTAGCGTGAACTCCTGGTCTCTTAATACTAGGTTTAGGAGACCAAGAGCTAGAAGAGGGTTTCTCTTTTTTCGCCATTACTTTTTCTTAGCTGACTTCTTAGCCATCATTTTCTTGGCAACCATAGCTTTAGCCATAGGCTTTTCCATCATTTTGCCAGCTTTAGGCATCGCCTTACCACTAGCTTTCTTTCCGTACATCATATACAAATATAATTATTTTTTCTTTCTTTTGGAAGCACTAATAGCAATTGCAAGAATCTGCTTCTTACTACGAGGAGTTCTTCCACCTGGCTTAGCGTATTGCTTATTCTTCTTTGACAATTCGCTAATGTTTTTGGATATATTTTTTCCTAGTGGCATATTATTTTTTCCTTTTGGATAAACCTTTTGACACAGCAGAGGAAATCATTTTTTCCATCTTCTTCATCTTAGCTGCTTTTTCTGCCTTTTCTTTCTTCTTGTAGGCAGCACTTTCTTCTTTCTCGATCTCAATTTTCATACCCTTGGGTACGCTAATGGATCTACTTGCGGATTTCTTTATAGATTTTTTCATATTAACTTCCTTTCTTCCATTTTTTGCTTGGAGAAGCAGTCTTGCTTGGACTCCATTTTACTTTGTCAGCCCAATAGGCAGCAGACATCTTTCCCTTAGAAATGTTCTTGGCATGACGAGATTTAAACGCCTCACGCTGACCAGCAGTTTGATTTGTTTTAACGCCTTGTTGTCCAAAGCGAAGAGTCTTCACTTTGTCACCTTCTTTTGCCACTACTATGTGACTTTTCTTGGGATGACTAGGAGTGGCCTTGGGTTTATTATAACCTGAGACCCCAGCCCTTGCTAATCTAGGATCCTTTTTCATATCTTCTTACAAATTTTTCTGCAACAGAACCAGCAACCATTGTCATGGTCACAAACTCAACAGCCTCTACAGCTTCATTCTTTTCTGTTTTAAACATAAAAACAATGATGCATAGAAACCCAATAGTCCCTAAAACTCTCTTATGTGACACACCGTCACTTCCAGAGAACATTTCTTTTATAAATTGTTTCATATTATAATAATGCTGATAATTGGTCTCCGGTACTATCTACAGTAGCAGCATTCTTTAAACGCTTTCCTATAGATCCAGCTGTATTTAATGCACTAGTCTGCACGTTCCACACATCTTGAGGTGAAAGAACTGCCGTTCCAATTGTGTTGTCTACAGGTACACCGAACGCTACAGACGCAGGACTAGGCATACGCAATGTTCCTGTTAATGTCCCAGACGCATACACCGTATTAAATCTTACGTTGTTTACAGTAGGTGCATCGACAGCATAACCAGGTTGTAACATCCGTGCGGCTGGGGCAATTGCACCAGGCTGTACCGCACCATTAGTGGTTTCATCTCTAAACTCAAAGTAAGAAGTATTTGATGGTATTAAGTGCATTCGGACACATTGAAATGGCACGAATCCATATTCATTACATACAAAAGGGCCTGACAATAAGTTTATAGCAGAGGCGTTAGACGAAACAAAACCTACAGAGTTTCTTCCTGCATATATAGCTCCTACTTGATTTATGTAAGAAGCGGTAGTACAGTTTATTGCAGGATTGTTATTTGTAGTAGGAGAGTTTCCTGCATATAGATTACCTGTAACATAAACGGTAGCAATACCTACTATTTGTATTCCCCAATCAGCACTCCCAAAATTTTCACCGCCATATACGTTCCCAGTAATATTAAGATTACCTACGTTAAAATAAATTCCGTAACCATTGTTATTAAATGAAGAACTTCCATAAACATTTCCGGTAACATTCAATGTGCCTCCTGCACCAAACCAAATACCTGCAACTGGTCCATTGTTTGTAGAACCCAATACATTACCAATAACATTTAATGTACAAGATACATCTGTAAATATAGCATTTGAAAATCCACCATATATTCTTCCTGTTACATTGACTGTTGCATTTGCCGCAGTGAGAACGTGTATATTTCTACTATTAGATACACCAGTTGCACCCGGAGTGCTACTTGGTTCTAGATTGCCTATCACATTTAATGTGCCTCCACCTGTAACCTTTATTGTAGATAAAGCGGTTGATGATGTTGTAGGTCTTATTATGTTTCCAGTACCACAGTTTATTGTTGCTGTACCATTACTTGAAAAAGTTATTAAGTCAGTGGACGCAGCAGATAGTCCTATTGCTCCTGTAGTAGTTAGCGTAATGCCAGAAGGTAATATGAATCCACCACCTGCTATTGTGTTTGCTCCGTAGTCATTTGCTTCGTATAAATACAATTCTGATATACCAACGTATGACGTATTCCCATTGTTTAGTGTAATATTAATTCTATATTGTATATATGCAGTTGTATTTGTGAATGTTCTCGTAACTGTCGCTGTTCCTGAATTACCAGTTACAGTATCTAAGACAACCCAGCTAGAGCCATCCCACGCCTCAAACGTCCAATTTCTAGGAACACTTGTTGGGCTTCCGTTACTTGGAGCCTGAACTTGATACTTATTTATTTTTTTCAAGGCTGGGAATTGATAAGCTAACCACCCAGTAACCCCATTTGACAACCAATCATTCCCCCCTCTAGCAAAAGCATTAAAAGGCAAAAAGGTCGGATTATTGCTAAAATATGAACTTGCAGAAACAATACCACTTGGAGTAGTATTAGATGTCATTGCTGGGGTTGCAATAACAGGACTCTGAACCGTGTTCGTTATCAATTCTACATTGATATTCTGATCAATAGTTACAGTAAAATTATTAGATGCAACTATATCCCCTACAGTAGGCAATACTCCATCGTTCCATATTGCTGGATTCGACCAGTTTCCGTTTGCAACTGCTGCTCTTAATGCCATATTATATTAGTGCTGCTAGTTGATCCCCTGTTGAATCAACGGTACTTGTATTTTTTAATCTTTCACCTATACTACCAGAGGTATTTAAACCGCTAGTCAAAACATTCCAAACATCAGCTGCTGTTACTGCACCAGTGCCTACCGTATTGTCAACGTCTACGCCTAATCTTACATTGCTAGCAGCTGGCACTCTCATTGTCCCTGTAAATGAGCCTACGCCATATACTACTCCAAATCTCACATTGGATACCGCTGGTAAATCTGACACTACCTCTGGAGAACTCATTCGTATTGCAGGGGCAGGAGCAGCAGGAGGCAATGCTCCGTTAGTTGAACTGTTTCTAAACTCAAAGTAAGAACCTAAAGTTTTTATATAGTTCATTCTAGAAACATAAAAAGGAAGTGCCCCATATATATCTGATATAAAAGGTCCACTCATTAAATGTATTGAAGAGTTACTTGTAGACGATAGGACCACAGAACTAACATTGACATTGTTAATTCTCGCCATTATTAATCCTACTTGGTTGAAATAAATAGTTTGAGTTGTACTTATTACGGCACTCCTGCTCCCATAAATAGCACCGACAAGATAAAAGTTAAAAGAAGTATTAATACTAAAAGGGCTTGCTGCAATACTATTCCCAGATGACTGAAGATAATCAATATTACCTGTCATATTAAAGGTAAATATTTTATTTATACTTACTATCGGTCTTATGACACTAGAGTTCAATGTCATATTGCCTGTAAAATTTACAATTCCACCATTCGTTCCGGTATTAACAAATACCGCTTCCGAGTTTTGTCCGCTACCAACACCTTCCCAGTTGCCTATCCAATTTAATGTTCCTATTCCATTGAAATAAACAACTCGTGCGTTACTTAAAATAGTAACTTGCGTATTCCCTATTAATGTTGCAGACTGCCCTGTAGTTAAACTGAATACAATCAATCCACCTAGAGAGTTGCTACCTGAAACAAATCCGTTAATAGAGTTAGTGCAAGTAACAGTTACTCCACTATTAAGTATAAATCCACCTCCTGCTACTGCTGGTGATGTACTTAGGTATTCATAGAATTGAATTGCGAACACTCGAGGCGGTGCACTTGGACTATAATTTAAACGATACTTAATATATAAAGTGCTATTACCAATTAAGGGGGACGTGTAATTAAAACTTGTACTAACAACAGTGTGAAGCACTATCCAAGTACTTCCATTCCATCCCTCAAATGTCCAACTCCCTGTAAGTCCACCATAAGTTCCTACAGTATACTGATTAATTGCTTTAGGTGTAGGAAATTCATAAGCAATCCAAGCTGCTCCAGAAGGTGTCCACTCTGTATTAATATCTGATTCAAATGCTTTCCATGCCGCAAAATTACCTGTTTCGCCTTGACTAGCTGTTACAATACCACTTGGTGTAGTTGCAGAAGTCATGTTAGGAACTGCTCCTACTAAAGCTTGAGCAGCATTAGTAAGTGTATCTACATTTATATTCTGATCAATGGTTACAGTAAAATTATTAGAAGCAACAACATCTCCTACGGCAGGTAAAACACCTCCGTTCCAAGTGGCTGTATTACTCCAATTCCCATTAGCTACTGCAACTCTTAATCCCATGATTAAAGTCCTTTGTCAGTTATAAATTCTTGTAGCGTATTCATAATCCCTACAACTGCTTTCTCGAATGCAGGGTCGCTTTCTGCTACCTCAAATACGTCTAGTATAGACACAGCTTTAGCGTAGTCAGGCTGAGCCTCTATTCCTCCCAACTCCAAGTCTCTGTATGGAGTTAATCTCAACGCAACAGATGCTCCCCTTGGAGGATCATACGGGCTAATAGAAAGATTTACTAGAAAGTAAGGGTACTCTACCCCATCTACTATTGTTGGATTTGAACTTATTAATGGCATAATTATGTGTATATGTGTGTGTATCGTCCTGTCCAGTTTACATTGTTTGCTGTAAGTACAGTTGTTGTTCCGTCATCTAGTATCTGTATTCTTGTTACAAGCCATACATTTGATGATTCTGAGGCCCCAGCATCTGCCTTACCACAATAAGAATAAGGAGACACAAAATCTTGTCTCAATTCCTTTTCTAGAGCAGGAGGTGGGCCACCATAAGTAAGTTGACCAGTAGCAGGATTGTAGTAAACAAGACTTCCTGTTGTACCACTAGGTAGATTCGTAGTAGTGTCATCAGTAACAACCAATGCACCACCGACATTCATCTGACCAGCAACGTCCATCTCACCACCAACTTGCATTTGGCCTTCAACTTCTAGCTGCCCATATAGTTTATGTCTCTGTCCCATTAGTATGTTACCTCCACTATTTCTAGTTTACTTATTGCGTTTATTTGAATTAATCCTGTTCCTACAAAGGTAGGGAATTGGAATTGCAAGTTCAAGTTCTGAGTCCCCCCGACAGAATAGTTCATCAATGCTGTTGTCATAGAACTATCGAAGCCTGCCTCTGAAGAAACAATAGCAACAAGAGTTGAAATACCACTTACCTTCTTGAACACCAATCTTGTTGTTTCAGAATATGTATCCCCAATAACAACACCTGTAACGTCTCCTGTAATACCAATAACAGTTGCTATTGTATCTATACTTACGTTCCAAGTGGCATTAGGCGTTGTAGGCTCAATCAATCCAGTGGCCCCAGTACCATCTGTACTCAAGTCCATAGTAGATCCGCTTGCTTGGTTTGTTGTCCTATAAGCGACTATGGTCTTTGTATATAAAGATCCCCCACCTCCACCATTTGCATTTTCCCAAACCCCAAGTGTAGCATTGTATAACAATGTCTGTTGGTCTAATGGATTTGTTATTTTTACGTTGTGTAATTCGTCTAACTCATAACCATTATCGACCTTTACAAATATCTTTCCATTGTTGGCATGAGCATATACAACATATCCCATGACCACAGTATGGTCTGGTGCTTGAGGTTTTACCTTTGTAAGAGCACCTGGTGTTGTAGGACTTAAGAATAAAACATCTCCATCCACCCAAGTTTCTCCTTGTAAAGAACCTGTTGTATTAATCCCACTTACGTTACCAAATACCGTAATAAATCCCTCTTGGTTAACGTTAATGTTTTCTGTAACAACTCCTAAAGTAGTTACTGAGTCAGGGTCGTTATTACCTTGAGCTAAAACTACCGCAAGTCTTTGACCCTGAGCCCCACCCTCTGATGCTATACGAACTCTAACTACCTTGTAATCAGATTCAAGTAAATTGGCTCCTGTTTTATTTACTACACGAGCAACAGTTTCTTGCCCCAACTGAAGAGTAACATTATTTCCCTTCAATCTTAAGTCAGCAGTTCCGTCTTGGTCATTCCAAGCGAACATACCCGGCTGCAACGCAGGAGCAGCCAAGGTATCTAACTGAACATAGTCGGTTGTTAAACCACCTACGTCAATTGCATTAGTGGTAGTTGATCCAGTATCCGTTACGTCTTGTAGATTCTGAGACCCAGTTATATCTGTAGCGTCTAACTCAGCAGCAATTCGTCTGAGTCTTATTTCTTCGTCTTTATATTTTTTGTCACGAGTCTGCTGAAACAACCTTAATAGGTCGTTGGCTTGTTTTAATAGTTCTTGTCTCGTAACATCAAACGCCATTATAAAGTCTTAAGCATTGCAATTAGCTCTGGTTGAGGAAACACATCACTCTTGTCGTAGCGAACACTAACGTGAGAGTAAACTCCTGGTTCTCCCATCAAAGCCTTAGTGTATACATCCCAAATCTTCTCATCGTAAGCCAATGGGATATTAAATTTCTGACCCCAAAATAAAAGTAACTTACGAGTACTTTCAATCTGAGCATCTGTATACTTATGCCAATATTTAGATCCTCTAAATTCTTTATCTAATTGTGTAACTTCCTCATCCTTAATGAATTGACCATAGACAGTTTTATATCTACCGCCCTCAAATTTTAATGGACCATAAGAACACAACTCGATACCCAAAGAAATCTTATCCAATGAAATATAAGGAAGGCCGTGTTTTTCAAACACCCCCTCTTTTAAACCCAAATGGAATGCCCAATACTTGGATGAAAAAGCCTGAACGATTGTTCCGTCTCTTGAAATACAAACAGATGTTCCAATCTTAACAGCATCTCTCTCCCAGATATCAATAGTGTTTTCACCACTTGGGCCTCCGACAGTATGATGCAAATAAATTTGCTTCTTGGTTGTCTCTTGCTTAACATATTGATTGTCAGGCAAAAGATGCATTTGGATATTTAAGTCTTCTAGTTTTATCATATGTCTCCTGATACAATAAATACGTTAGGTTCTACACATACAATCTCAACTCTTCTACCTCCGGTAATTCTTCCAGGAAGAGATACTGCACCTGTAGCAGATGGTTGAATAATCAAACCACTAGCACTACTTATCTGAACATCACCTACGCTCATTGTGCAAATTGTAAAGAATGCACCTGGGGTTATTGTTGGTTCTAAATTAAATACAACAGTTCCTGTTACATGAGCAACTCTGAAAATATGATTTGTCTGTGCGTCAGTAAGGGAAACACCGGTAGCCGTATTAACAGGAGTAATAATCCTTCTTGTTCTTGCTACTGTTGATGGTATTCTATTGTCGTTTATCTCTCCACTTGCAATGTTTGAAGCATTTAAGTTGGTGATTTCAGAACCATCATTAGATGGATATTTAGCAAGTGCACTTAATCTAACTAATTGGTTAGCACCATTAAATGTATTTCCTTGTCTAGTCACATTGACACTCAAACGAGAATCAGACAAAGTACCAGTAACCAAATCCCCAGCGTCTGTTGTAGGGACACCACCAAAAGCAGCAAGTAACGTAGAATGCTTAATCTTTTTAGTTTTTCCCTGTGCAGTATCTGATTTATCGACAATAATATATTCATCATCGGGCGATAAATCCGCTAATAATAGTTCGTCAAGTTCACTTGTTCTTTCTGGTTTAAATGCCATTATAATATAATTTGATATCCGTTTTGTTGTAATAACCAAGTTCCATTTTGAGTCAGAAGATATCCGCTGAGACCCGAAATGTAAGTTAGTTCATCACCTTTTTCTGTCAATAAGAATGCATCAATTTCTGCTTGAGAAACGCTGCAATCCCCACAATTTCTACTCCATCTGTTTGCTACGGAAAGGAATCTATCTGTTTGATCCTCGTAGCAATTGATATTTTCTAAGCACCACAATAAAAACAAACCTTTCTTCTGACTCTTTTCTAGGTCACAACAAGGCTTGTCATACTTCTTAGCATTTTCTATTTTGGCCTCAGTTTCTACGATAGCCTTACGAACCGCTAAGTAAGTTCCAATGTAACTATATAGAGTAGCAAAAGTCATTAGCAGCCACAAGAATTAATTGAGTATGGAGAGCAATCAGTAAAGAAATCATTGATTTCCTCATATAAATCTTGGGCAAGAATGTATTCTTCACATTCAAATGCTTGAATCATTTTGTCATACAAAGTTTTTGCCTCTTCGTAGTTATTGGTATCCATGTCACCCAATGCCAATTTTGCAATTTGACAACGAATTTCATTTGTACGAAGTGCATACTTTGTAATTACATATTGTATGCTACTAATTGTAAAAGTAGTAACGAACTTCCATACTCCATCTTGCAATATAAATGTCGGAACAACAGTTGATGGGTCAGTAAACAAATTGTATGCTCGGTCTGTACTAGTAAAAAAGGTTGTTCCCAAAAGATTAGAAGCACCTATAGAAGTAGTACTTCCAGGTAAATATATGTCTAATGATAAAGCAGAAACTGGAGATGGTGTAGTATGGGCTGGATTTAGTGAGCCCCAACCTCCTGGATTAGTAATGGCATTATAATCCCCAGTATCATCAGTTATAATGATATTGTCTGAGTTATTTATAATACCTATTTTTAATTCTAGTGGCATATCTCAAATTTACGAAAATTATTCCAAAATTCCGACTCTCTTTAAAGGTTCAGCATCCATAACACCTCTGTCATACATAATCTTGAGATATTTCTTCTCTCTGTTGGTTGTATAATCACTCTTCCAGCCATCATTTGCCGCTTGAATACTAGCTCTGTAGGCTTCAAAAGCCTTGACTATATCATCTTTGACTAGTTCCGTATTATCTAAGAATGCATTGAACTTTATACTTGCGTTTAAATTTTCAAATACATTTCTTAGATTCTGAGTATTCGAGAACATAATCTCACCTCTTTTTCTTAGTTCTTCACGATACAAATCATTAGGTAAAGAGTATTTAAACTTATTTGGTGTGTTGACATCAGAATACTTTGTGACAATACCTGTTCCATCGTACTCTAATTCATTCTTAACAGGCATAGTCATCATAGTGTAGAAATCTGAAGTTTTACCTTCGTATGTATAATCATAGGTTCTACCTGTTATTAGTTTATACATTTCAGCATACTTGATTAAATTACTCTGTATGAATGTAGAGTGTTCGTATAATCTAGAATCTTCATTTTCTCTGAGACCCGGAGACCACCTTCTAAATTGGAATGGGTTAAACATGGCCTCCACATAAGACTCCCAACTGCCAGGTTCTGAAAAAGTAACTCTATTGCTTAAGTCCTCTCCCATGATGCCTATTGCGGCCTTGTAATATGGATTATAGCCAGCATCAAAAGGAACATTTCGACTTAACTTTTGAACTACACCCAATGAAACTCTACCAAGTGAAGTAGGCAAATTAAACTCTTCTGATTGTGTATTTATATCACTTATAGTTTGAATATTTTCTGCCTCTGCTTTGCTTTTAAATGAACCAAACGAAGGGAAAAAAGTAGCCAAAGAAGTACTCAATGTACCACTAGTAAATTCTTCAAATTTGTTTTCAGATTTATCTTCCTTGAGTAACTGTCCAACACGAGCAACACCTTGTAACATCGGTAGATTTTGTACACCATTTCCAAACATCTGATACATCATAACACCTATGATACCACTCTCTGGATTCATTACCTCTACTATATTAGAATTTTTACCTTCTTTTACAGAGTCTAAAACAGAACCCCAAAGCCCCATAGAATACCCCATAAAACCAGCGTTACCAAGAGACATTACTTTATCACCTTTTTTAACTACACCGCCTCTCTTAACTGCAAAATTCTTCAAGTCTTCATTCCTCAAGGCGGCAGCAATAAATTCAGAGAACAAACTCCAATTTATTGAGTTACCCTTTAATCCGTTTTTCTTGAGTTCTTTTTCTTTTTCTGGAGAACCTCCGGTCAATAAAGCACCGGAAGCATAGGCCATCATTGATATAACGCTCAACTCAATACTAGTTATAACCTCAGCAGCACTATTATTCAAATCCCTTTTCTTCAAGAATAAATCTACTTTTGCTGTCTCATAGGCTTTTTTCTTATTATCAGATATTTGCTTACCTTCTGGATATTTTTTATTGAATTCAGCTAGTTCTCTTCTATATGAAAACTCCTTAAATACATATTTAGGCATCGATACAAAAGGAACAGTTTTACTTATTGCAGAACCCAAGAAGTTAGTAGGAACTTTTATAAATGGCATAAGAGTCCAAAATGCAACATCACCAACTTGGTATGCTTGTTTTTTAACAGCAGCAAGTGATAATTTCTTCTCCTCGCCTTTGTTAATCTGAGCCCCAAGTTGACGAACTTTCTGCTTCAGTCCCATTCTACCCTTACCAATCATCTTACTTACTCCATTGTCATTCATAAATACTCTCTTCAAACCAGCTTGTTCGAATTTAGAATTTAATTCTGCATAAGTAGACATAATAGATATCATAGAACGCATTGACTCTTTACTTAAGTCTTTTTTACCGTCTAAAAAGTTTTCAAATAAACCTTGAGAGAATTTCTCATTGTTTATATTGCTAAAGTAGTCAAGCATTGCTCTTGTTGCAGCCAACTTTCCAAAAAGTATATCACCACCATATGCCATAGTACGTCCGACACCTTCTGTAACTTGCGAGCCAATACCCAAAGTGCTCATAAACATTGCTTTAGCAATATTATAAGTTTTACCACTTCTTACTTTCGGATCTGCTTGATTGTTCATTCTTTGTAAGGTTAAGTCCATAGCATCCACAAACTCTTCGTCAGTCATATTTGCTGCTTGTTTTCCTGACAATTTTTCCATCTGAGTAATAACCCATTTGTAAACAATTTGAGGCTCACGGAAGAAGTTTACAGTACCAAAACTATCGAAGTTTTTATCTGAAACCGAACCCAATGCACCATACTTAGCCATTAAATTCATTTCATTCAATGAATTTCTTCTAGATAAAGAATAAGCCAAACGCCAATTGTTAAAGCTAAGAGTATTTCCTGCTATTCCATCCTTAAAACTATCTCTGAGTTTTCTGATTGCAATACCATTTGGGTCGTATGAACTATACAATAAGTTTTCTATGTTCGAAGTTATACTCAACACAACAGTACTTAAATTTAACAAACCTCTACTACCACCAGAGGTTAATACCTCATTCCAATATGTTGGCTTTCTATTATTCAAAAACTGCATAAGGCGAACATTTGCCAAACCTAAGTTTTTCTGTGCTGCTTGATACGCCTGAAAAGCCTGGTCAGACAAGTCTCCATTGTTTAGTTCGGTTTGTGCTTGCTTTTCTGTAGCCGTAGCAGTATTAAAATCAGCAACAAGACCAGCAAGTGTTTCTTTTTGTTTCTGAGTCAAAACAATTCCCTCTTTAGCCAAACTTTGCTCTATTAGAGAAGCCATAGACTTAGGGAATAGGTTACGACCTGTAGCCAATATTCTACCTGCAAAACTTAAAAGATTAGAATATCTCAATAAGTCTTCTTTCAATTCGACCTCTTTTTCGAACATTTCAGGTGCTTGTTTTAACTTATCAAGTAATTCACCTAGTTGTCTACGCATTTCTTTGGCTGCTACTTCTGTTGGCAATGCCATTTGACTCATCAGATACTCAATCATTACAGAGGCATCTGCGAACACCAAACCAGACTCTTGGAACATTCCTGCAATATCTCCTAATTTATGAGTAGATTTTAATGCTCTACCTTCTTCAGTCAAGTCTTCTAAGAACTCTAAATTAGCAACTTCACCCTCTCTTTCGAAAAGATTTGCGATAGTCTTTCTAAACTCAGCACCAAAAACATTTTCTAAATCTTCATTAAGTGCAAAGTCACCACTAACCATAGCATTGAATATTTCTACGTCATTGTATCCGTTCTGCTTTAGGTCTGCTCTAATATCTGCAATGTCCATCCCGGACATATTTTCAATCTCTGTTATTAGATTGGTTTTTCTATCTGCAAAAGCATCTCTGATTTTCTCAAACGCCTCAAATCCTTTCTGAGTTATTCTTTGGTTATAAAAGTCATCACTTATTGTATTCTTACCAAGTTGTTCTTGGATGTCTTTCTTACCATAGCCCATGTCAATAAGATTATCTAATGCATCTGAGACCGAACCACCTTCATTAGTTATTTGATTGAACTCAGCATTAATCTGATTGGCATCTAGTTGCGATTTAGAAGTGAACTCTTGCTGCTTAGTAATAATAACACCACTTTTTCCAAAAGTATTATTTTTAACGACATTTACTTTTTCACCCAATAACTCTTTAACATAATCAACTAGTTCATTACCATCGAAACCTTTTTGAAATACTTCTACATCTTTACCGCCTTGTTTTCTAGTTATAATAAGACTTTTTTCTTCTGGACCAGGAACAGCATTCTTAGCCGCTTTGACATCACCATTCCACCCTCTTGTGCTAATTACTGCTTTACCGCCAACATTTAACTTCTCATAGATGTCTGTAACGATTGCGTCTCTGATATCTTTAGGTACAACATTTAATACATTTAAAGAAACAATACCATCGTATTTTTTATTTATATCTTCAGAACTAGTAAATGTTGCTTCTTCTTTACCTTGCCATCTTTCAGGATTAGGTTCAAATGAATCTACCTTACGTCCTAGAGTATTTGACATTGCGTCTGTTCCGAGACCCAATCCTGCCCCATAGTCCAAAACATCCCCTTGGATGTCCTTAATTAAATTAGCAGCTTTTATATAAGAGCCAGTAGTAGTAGCGACTTGAGTTGTACCACTAGATTTTTCTGAACGAACTTTCTGAGATTTACTTAAAAAACTATTCAAATCCTCTGCCGCATAAACCTTACCCAAATCACCAACAGCAGTTTTGATAATTGCTGGTTCACTTGGTTTTTCCAAAGGCAGATTAGTTTCTTTCGAAACAACCTCTAGTGCTTTTTTAGGTAAAACTTCTTTTACATTTATTTTTCTATTTGGGAAACCAACAACCTCCCCTAAAATAGCATTTTGATAAGTATCGTGTGAGCCACTATTGAATTTTACTTTACCATTAGGTTTAAGTAAAATACCCATATCTCCATTTTTGAAATCATTTTCAATCAGAAATGGTTCTCTAACTAGTGGTAAAAATTCTTGTAAAGTGGGGACACCTAACTCTTGATGTACAAATTGCTGAAATGGTAATGTAATTTTTTTATCACCACCCTCGTGAAGTAATGTTTCTGCGAATGTTTTTCTTGCAGAAGTTTCAATCATATTAGGATTTTTGATTGCACTTAAAAAACTATCCCATTTCTTAACATTTGATGGTAGCATTTTTTCAGCAATTTTTACAAACTCATCAAATGTTCCATTATTTATCGATACACCTTCTATTGTCTTCCCTATATTGTTTTTAAGACCTGCTTCAATTTCTTTGACTAATGCTTTACTTGTACCTTTAGAAAAGTTAAAAGATGTATTCGGAGACCCAGCCATCAACCAAATAAAATCTGTAGCAGGAAGTCTTGTATTTAATAATTTCTCATCTAAACCAGTTGCCCAAATTTCTTCATTTTCAACATTTTTAGGGTCATTAGCAAAATTATAACCACCCTCTAAGAAATGTGTAACACCAGTTTTTGGGTTTTCATACATCCCTCTTTTTAATTGATCAGCCATCCAAAACCAAACTTTTGGATTTCTACCATTGTCTTCTTTAAATTTTCTTAGTTCGGCAATTACATCTACTTGTTTACCTCCTAATAATTGTTCTGAAGGTATATTAATTTCTTGGCCCAACTGAGATTTGCTTAAGATGTCAACATCTATTTCGATAGGTTGTTCAATAAAAGGTTTTGTCCCCTCATTCATTTCTCCTGCTTCTTCAATCGTTTCTGTAGGAGTTATTTCTTCTTGTGGTGTTGTTGTCTTTATTGCGATACTTTCTAATTCAGTATCTTTTGAAAATTCCTCATCGATATTCTTTTCGATTAGTTTTTCTAAATAACTATCGGGTAAAAATGTTATATATGGATCAATAAAAGCAGGTTCTTGATTTCTATCCAAGTCCCTAACTACGTTTCCAGAATGTAAATCATCAATTACAACTCCTAATGTCTTATTCCTACCCTCCATTCTCCATTTTTCTTTAGGGTTGGTATCGAAGCCATTTGCGGTCATTAAATCATAAACCTCATCTTGATTTAATCCTGTTTCGTGAGGAATATATTCTTGCTTCAATATCATACCTAGGTTATCACCTATATCGGTAAAACCCATAATCTCATAAGAGGTATCAGGAAACAAGAAATTATGAGCTGCTATTCTCTTGAAAACATCATTCCAAGTGGCAGCCATTTTACTACCATTCGATATTTTGTAAACAAAGTTTTTCTGAGACCCAAGGAAAACTCTAGATTCTGTACCTTCTGGAAGTTCTTTGAGTTTATTTTTGGTAATCATTTTGTCCAACTCCTTTCTTTCAATAAAAAAGTTGTTGTTCTTGGCCCATTCTCTTAGATACTCAGCATCGGGTTTTTCTCCTCTTTGGATTGCCCTAAAAGCCTTTATTTCTTCTTGGACGCTTCCTGTTTTTCGTTCTCCTGTGCTAACTCTTCTTGCCGCATAAGCCGCCTTTTCTCCCGAAATGCCAATCTTGCTGCCGCTCGTTGGTAAAAGGGATTGTTCTTCTGAAATTCCTCCAAAGTCGGAAATTTCTCTTCTTGGTTTGTTTTCATATATTGATTGTGTTATTTGTTCTTGTTGAGTAGTGACTTCGGGTGTTTGCTGAGACTTACTCTCCATTGGAGTAACTGTGGTTTCTTGGGTCTCAGGCGTTACCACAGGAGTCTCTTGAGTAGCATTTGTCTTCTGAGACAAAGTATTAAAGAACTCTATTGCAGCATCGGTATTACTTAAATCTCTAAATAGATTAACAGTACCTCCGGTTAAGTTAGATACATACTTTGAGATGTAAGATGCTATATTTTGTAATTTGCTCTTCTTAAGATCTGAGACCGAACCCTCGTACTCTTGAGACAACAAACCAGCAGCCTCAGCCATAAATTCTTCAAACTTATCTAACTCATTATACTGACTAGTAAACTCCTCTAAGTTTTTTATGTCGCTATTCTTCATCACCTTAGTTAACCCTTGGCGAAAATCTTGGAATGCCAATACATCTTCACCAAACTTTTGTAAAAGCAGGGCGTGTGTCAACTCGTGATTTATAGTTCTAGAGTTTGATTTATCCAAATTAATTTGTATCTGTGCTTTATACCTCTTAGTCTTTTTATCATAAGTGTATGCAAAGTTTCCATTAGAATTAACATTTCCTCCAACTTTAGGCATCAACGCCTTAAAGTCTTTATCTGCTAACAAAACTATCTCAACACCACTCATTTTCTCGTTTAGAACAGCTTGAGCATTCTTTGCCTGGTTAAAACGAGACTGAACAACGGCTTCATCCAAATTATTTTCTTTAGCGATGTTTTGAATATTATCATCGTTGTTGAAGTCAATCTTATTTTCTACTTTTAAGTCTACACCTTCAACAGTTTGCTCTCCTTCTCTTTCTTTCTTGAGGTCGAACAACTTATTTAATTTCTTATTCAACTTCGTATCATCGGTCTGCAAAGTAGCAATTGGTTTTGCTTTACCATTATCATCTCTAAATTCATTAGTCAATACTCTAGCAATAGGGTTTTCTAAGTTATTGAGATAACCATCTACTTGCTTATTGTCTAAAACTACAGACATTCCATTGGCAAATGAAATCTTAGTGTAAGATAATTCCTTACCCTTTATAACATCATCTATATTTTGATTTACCTCATCTAATTTGATTTGTGTTGCATTTTTAGATGTCTGAGTCCGAGCAGTTTTTAATTTCTGCTCTAACATTTCTTTCTCTTGTAGACGATTCAAGTAATATCTAGAATCATCTAAATTCAAAATACCAGCATCTTGTACCTCTTGGATTTTCTGAATATAGTTCGGAAGTTTATTCTTTAAGTCATCGTATTGCTGCTGAGTTATTTCACCTCTAAAACGTAACATATCAGGAAGTGCATACGCAGCATTTTCACCCATAACTGAATACAAATCATTGAAGTAATCCAATTGATGAGAGTCTCCTAGGAATTTACTTACGTCTGCATAATCACTTTCTACCTTTAGTGCCCTTGTAGTTTCACCTCTTGCTTGAACGCCACCGAAGGTTGCCACAGTAGGTAAAACATCTATTGCTAAATCTTTTCCTGTTGTAGCCAAATACTCCAACATAGTCTTATCCCTTGTCTCTACTTCACCTGTTGTTGGATTTACCGATTGTATAGTTAATTTACCTGTCTCTTTGTCACTAGTATATTGCTGTACAATCTCTTGGGTTAATTCTACTCCATACTCAAGAGGAGTTGCTTTTAAGTAATTCTTCCAAAAGGCAGTAGAACCAACCTTATTACCAAACAAGAGTGAACCTTGTGCAAAGTAGAATGGCATCATACCTAAATGTGCTTGTGCTATTCTTTTAGATGCACGATCAGCATCAGCAACACTACCTCCACCATTTAAAATCTCGTCTCTAACAGAGACGCTTTCCCTTGCCATATCTGTGTACATAAGAAACGTACTAGCCAAGTAAGGATTACCAGTTAAATAAGTAGCGAGTGCACCACCACCAATTGTCGGTAATTGGTCAATCATCTGTTGGGCAAAAGCACCAAAGCCTTCTGAGAAAGAACGAGCATTTGATAAACTATTACCAGCATAAGCATTACCACTAGCAAAAGTGGCCATATCATTAATTGTTCTATTGACGAATCCGATATCTAAATCTTTGACACCAGACATTTCAAGAGACGATCTCATAAAGTTAGCCAGAGAAGACTGAACAAAGTCTCCAAGCATCATAATTTTACTGCCATCAGTAAAATCAAATGCATTCTTATCTACTTGACTCTGCTTGTACTTATTTAGAACCTCTAATGCTTTTTTATTGTATTCTTTAAATTCCTCAGAAGTTCTATTTTGAAAAATAGTTCCTAATTCATCTAAACGCTGAGAATACTCTTCTTTTTTAAGTTTTTGAAACTTGGAAAACTCTTCGCCAAATTGTGCAATTTTATTAGTTACCTCAGTATTGTAAGCAGCAAGTTCATCGTTATAGTTCTGAGCTGCCAAATTATATTGCTCAGGTGTGTCAAAGTTTTCTGGAACAATTAAACTTTTTTGCTCTGCAAAATACTTCGTTCTTTCTTTTATTTCAGACTCTAAGTTCTTTTGGAACTCCATCTTTTTGTTTTCCAAAGAAGCATCAATATCGTTTTTAATTAATAGTATAGAGTTCTCTACTTCTTTTTCATCTGTAGAAGCACTAAATTTACCTAACTCTTTTTCTATTACTCTTTTGTCTATCTGAGCCCGATACTCAGCTCTCAAACGCCCCTCAATAATACCTCTTAATTGATATCTGTACTCATTACCCTCTGGAGTATTTGGAATATATCCTTTTTCTCCTGGTTCTTTACCCAAGAAGTACTTATCTATTTTATCGGCAATATAACCATTATCAACATCAACAAACCCATCGATATCTCTTCTAAAGAAAACACCTTCTTTGTTTAAATCATCGTAGTTATCTTTAAAATCAGATAGGATTTCTGGAACGATATTATCTTTTACTTTATCGTAAATTTTGTTTGCCAAATTTTGCCTAGCGAATTCATCAGACTCTTGATCACCTTGAGATGTTGCTCTTTGTTGATTCAAGTAAACATAGTCACGCAAGTCATTTACCAATGGTTGAATTTGCTCATCAGCCTCTTCCATTCTACTCTCTGACTTCTCAACTCTTCTTCCCATAAAGTCAGTAGCATACGCTTGAGTCAACGTCTCTTTGGGTGCTTTTATCTGTGCTTGAATCTCTTCAGCATTTTCTTTTTGCTTTGCTTCTTGCTCTACTCTGTAACCAGGCTTACCTCTTTGAGCAATGTCTCCACCGCTATATAATCTAGCTTCGATTTCTTGTTTTCTTTTGAAATCTAAATCTGCTTGAGTTTGTTCTGAGGCCATTTGCAAAGGAGTCTTTACAGGACCTTTACCAACCGATACCTTTGATGTGATACCAATATTCTCCAAATCCTTTTTGGCATTAGGAGTATTAAAACTACTTGCATACGAAGGATTCTGTAAGAATACATCGTTAAATGATGTGTTCAAAGAACCCAAAAGGTCATCTAATTTACCAGCATTTTTATACTTTTGGTATTCAGCACTCTTAGAAAGTTTCTGAATCTCCATAAAAGCACCGAATGGGCTTTGGTTTTTAGAGATTTTTTCTATTTGAGTCTGTAGACTATTTCTTAAATTATTTAAGTATGGGTCCGGCTGCCTATTGATATTGTTATCTTGAACTCCCAATTTGGGCGTTTGGGCAACTGTCTGAGGTGCAACATCGACATTTTCAATCGTTTGACCAACCGAAGGAGATGGAGAAGTAAAACTTTCTGTTTCTTCTTTTTTTTTTAAATCCATCTCTATTGGATTGACATCGAATGCTTCTTTCAATATATCATTAGCGTCTGGATTTTCAGTCATGAAGTTTTCAAATTCAGTCTTACTTCCAAACATTGAGGAAAATTCTGGATTAGAACTTAGTTGTTCGTATTGATTATTAAAATTTTCAGACATAGTCTTTTTTTTATTGAGCGTTTAATTTATTTCTCTGTGCAATTAATTTCATGACATCTTTATTTAAATTACCTGCGTCTTTATCAGTACCTTGTAATTTATCTCTATAAGATATTTTAGTAAATGGTACATAATAACGCATTGAATTTGCGTCTACTTCATAAAATAATTCGTAACCAGAAGCTTTTTCACCATCCATCGCTATTCTTGAGTAATTACCTACTTTTTTAACAGGATATAACTTCAAACTATTTAAAGTTGCATTTGATAAATCACCTGTTATTGTTTTATTATCAGTACCGAATATCTCTGGTGATTTTGCTATTTTACCATATTCTATACCCAACTGAAGATATCCTTTTCTAGTTGCAGTAGCTTCTTTATTACCGATAACACCCATAACATCTACAGAAGGTTCAATGATTACTCCAGAAATGTATTCAGGTTCTGCTGGTCCTGCTGGTTTTCTATCTGAAACTATTTTATTACTTTCAAAAACATTTGCATACTGCTTCATGCTTTGCAACATTGCCTCTTTTACTGCAAGTAATTGTGTTTCATCAAAAGTACCATTTTCATTTAATCTCAACGGTAATCTAGCATCAGCAGCAAATTGCTCAACAGAAGAAGGATTATTTGTTACATAAGTATTTACAATATCTTCGATAGAACTTGGTCTACCAGATACAAATAATTTTTTGTTGTTATTATAAATTTCTTCTGCGTCTTCAACTCTTAATGGAATAGCAGAGTATTTAGACAACTCAATATTACTAAATGGCAATGGTCTCTGTTGTTCGTCAAAAGGTATTTTCTTCAATTGAGAAACAGCAGAAGACAATTCTTTAACATATGGTATTTTCTTAACGGCAGAGTATGTAACTAAACCATTCTCATCTATAATTAGATTAGGAGATTGCTCTAGTCCTTGTACACCTTCAAGAAATTCTTTTCTTGAGGTTGCGTTAGAAAATTTTTCAAAGATTTGTTTTTCAACAGGAGATAAAAATGCACCTCCCTTTTCTCCAGCCTGGTATTGTTTTGTAAGTGTGCTATAATTATCTGAGACCGTTTTTAACTCAGAAAGTTTTTGCTGGGTATCAAATATAATTTTGTCAAACTCAGAAGAAGCATAAGGATTATTTGATGTTTTTATTTTTTGATAACGCTCGAAAGCACTACCTAAAACTTCTTGTAACTCTGGTTGTATTAGCTTATGAAAATTTTCTTTTCCTCTAAATAACTTATCGAATTCTGTGTCTTGTGCTTTTTTCTCTTTTGCCTTTTCTTGTCCTTGTGAGTAGGCTAATTTAAACGCACGATTCTTTTCTGCTTCAGCAAGTTTAACTTGTAAATTACCTAGTTTTTCTGCGGCATTTGTTTGCCCTTGTAATGCTATCGCTTCTCCTAAATTTGCTTGCATATTATCTAGGTTTAAATATTATTTCTCCGTTTGGTCCTGGAACAGCATCGTAGTCATCCATAAAACCTCTATTCATATTGTAAGGATTCGAGAATTTTAACGCATTAGGATTATATACAGACTGATAGAAAGGATCTCCAGACATATCTCCCTTACCAGGAGGTGTACTAAAATTAGGTACTTGAATTGTATTAGCCGGGGTAGAAAATCTATTTTTTACTCCTCCCATTGTAGGTGGTAGATTCAGTAAATTAGGTGGAGTAGATGGTTGTTGCATAAAACCAGCCTTCAAACTTGTTCCACCCATTTCAGGTGGTAAACCCATCAAATTAGGTGGTGTAGATGGCTGTGGCATAAAACCAGCCTTCAAATTTGTTCCTCCCATAGAAGGAGGTAAGTTCATTAAATTAGGCGGTCCTTCTTTCGGACCAATTGGAGAACTGAATTTAAAACTTCCAGGTTCACCAACTAAATTGATTGGACTAGGAACATTAGCATCTCCACTAGGTGTTTTTGCACCGCCATATAACGATGCTAACATAGCTCTATCCTTAGCCTTTTCGTCTCTAGCCATATCTGCCATAACAGCACCACTAGCAGCAGA